>ERZ1292629.1752-Hain-H43-01um-R1-1752-length-20190-cov-32_pt1 | contig 20190 bp, 24 predicted proteins | sample MGYA00564399_ERZ1292629 | MGnify/ENA primary metagenome ERZ1292629 (study PRJEB36523, sample SAMEA6512636) | groundwater metagenome | collected 2019-01-08 | study: AquaDiva: Metagenomics assemblies of 32 groundwater samples | reverse complement strand
TCCGGCTCTCTACGCCAACACTACCTACGGCATCGCCTGCGTTAACAGGAACTCTGCAGGAGTAGTTTCCGGCACCACGTACAAATATGCGGACGTTACTGTCGCTTCACAGACAAGCGTAGCAACTCTTCCTACTGCCGTCCTAAGAGCGGTAAACGCAAATTCAACAACTATTACATCTATTACTTCTGGCCAGTCAGTGGCTCTGCAATACGAATCTAACTCTTCTTGTGTAGCTTCAGGCGGATGGAGCGGAACGTACGGTCCAGGAGCGGGAGACAAGGGTCCATTCTACCCGACGCAAACGACAACCTATACACTGACTTGTACGAATCCAAACGGTTCCGCTTGGCAAAGCGTAACGGTTGCAGTCAACGCACCTGTCGCATTACCCGCACCAACCATCAGCAACTTCACTCCAACGTCAGTCGTAGCTGGGGTAAACGCGAACATCATCGTAAACGGTACCAACTTCCGTTCAGGAGCGGTGATTGTCTACTCAGGGACTTCAAGTGGAGAGTTACCGGCAGCTTGGATATCAGCTGCTGGAGACCAAATGAGCATTGGCCCTTATGTCTATGGAGCTGGTAATTACACTTTTCGTGTAAGGAACACTGACGGCCAGATGAGCGGAGTGAGCGGGACATTTACGGTTAGTGCCCCTGCCGCTGTAACATACACCGCCCCGACACTGAGCGTCAGCAACAGCAGCCCCACCGCTGGAAACACAATCAGCTTCACATGGAGCGCCACCAACGGATCTAATTGTTACTGGTCCAGCAATGGAACGTATGGCGGGTCCTTAACCAGTTCTCCTGTTTCGGTTGGTACAACAGGACTGTCCGGGACATACAACATGACAGCCAGTTGTTATTATCCGAATGGTCAAGTACTAACTTCAAATCAGGTGCCAGTTACTGTCAGTGCACCTTCGATTACTTGCGGGAACATCAATGGGCTAACAAACCTGACGACAACATCTTGGGCAAATTACACGTTTTGTTCGGATACTGCCGCAGGAGTCTATCCCTCCAGTATAGTAAGACCAAGTACTGCGGATGGGACCGGGCAATATACGTGGACATGCGGAACGAACTCTTGTTCAGCTTCTATATCTTCAGTTGCTATGATTTCGGGAACCAGCCAGACTGCAAGTGCATTAAATGCATTGGAAAGCGCCTCACAAACATCAAGTCCTGTACAGGGAATGACTGCCGGATTCTCGTACACGTTTACACAGGATATGTATCGTGGGACGCAAGGGAGCGAAGTAGTTGCCCTGCAGAGAGCTCTGCATGCAGAAGGATTGTTCGCGGGAGAAGCTACCGGTAACTTCTACGACGTAACACGCGAAGCTGTCATAGCATTCCAGATAAGATACGGTATTAATCCGACCGGCTATGTCGGAGCTGAAACGAGGGCGAAATTGAACGCTCTGTATTAGATTACAGTGGGGCTTGACAAAATAACCATACTCGCTGTATAATATATAGCAGAAGTAGCAGTTCCCTGCTGGGTATTATAGCCAGCGTCCACAACCAAAATAGTGAGGTAATAATGAAAAAGTTCACATTCGCGTTGTTGTTCGCCGTTTCCTTGTTCCCCGTCTCGGTTTCGGCTCAACCGGCACCGCCGGTGCCGACGGTCCAAGTGTCCCCGAATTTCATGGGGACATGGACACTCGGATTCTCAAGTGGGCGGATGGTGGACGTGAATGGCACCCGTCAGGATTTTCAGTATGTCGAGATGCCCATAACCATTCACTCCGCCCAAACGAACGAGGGTGGAACGATGTCGTATAGCGGTAACGTTGTCGGGACCAGCGGTTCGCCGGTCAACTTGTTTTACAATCCGGCAACACCGAAATATGTGGATATGTACGTGTTCATCCCGGAACCGTCGCTCGGGTCTGGGAGCCAGTACTACCTCCAGATATCCCTCCGAATGTTTATCTCTCCGGACGGAAGTTACCTGTACGGAACAATGTCGGCATCGTTCTACGACAATCTGAACTCCACAGGAAACTCTATGCCCACAATCCTGTACCAAAGCGACGTGTCCATGTTGCGGCAGGGCGCGAGGGGCTGAAAACAAATCAGCCCGGCAATACGAATCGCCAGCGCAGAGCGCTGGCGATTTTTTATTAACAGTTGCGCTCACTTCCATATCTGTGCTAATGTAGGAACACAGATGGAGGCGCTCGTATCGGCACTGCCGTACGCGGAAATAATCCTCTCAATACTCCTCATAGTCGGCATCGTGCTACAACAGCGCGGAGCGACACTCGGCGGAGCATTCGGGGGAGACAACTTCGCGTCGACGTTTTATAAGCGCAGAGGCGCCGAGAAATTCCTATTCAATGCGACTATCGTTATCGCTATTCTCCTCATGCTCTTGGCGACGGCGAACTTCCTTCTGGCCGGGTCATGACTCCGGAAACGCGAGAAAAGTTGACGCGCGTACGGAGCATGCCGGCGCTTGAGCGCGTGAGCGAGCGCGTGCGCTCTTTCTCGTCAGGCGACCGCGTTCTCTTCTATCTTCTCGCGATTATCGTCGGTATCGCTTCCATATCTGGTCTCTATGCTCTTGAACGCTCGCTTCTAATTGAAGTCCCCGCATATGGAGGGACCTTGGTTGAGGGAGAACTCGGGAGTCCTCGATTCATAAATCCGCTTCTCGCGATGAGCGACGCTGACCGCGACCTTTCCGCCATTGTCTACGCCGGACTTATGGGCTTCTCCGAAACAGGAGAATTGATTCCTGTGCTCGCCGAGAGCTACGAAATCTCGGCCGACGGTAAGACCTATAAATTCATATTGAGGGAGAATGCCAAATTCTCTGATGGCACGCCTATCACGGCTGATGATGTAATTTTCACTGTACAGAAGGCACAGGACTCCGCGCTTAAAAGTCCCAGATATGCCGACTGGTCTGGCATCGTCGCCGTTGCGATTGACCAGCGCACAGTGCGCTTCACGCTTTCAAAAGCGTACGCGCCGTTCCTCGGTCTCACTACTCTTGGCATCCTCCCCTCAAGACTCTGGAAAAATGTTTCTGACGAAGAGTTCCCGTTCTCTGCTCTACAGACAAGTCCAGTCGGCGCCGGACCGTTCAAAGTTGCCGGTGTCTCTCGCGGAGCGTCCGGACTTATTGAAAGCGTATCGCTCTCGGAGAATTCGTATTACGCGCTCGGACGGCCATATTTGGACGGCATTCAATTCAACTTCTATTCGCACGCCGAAGACCTCGCAGACGCTCTTAAGAGCGGCACCGTGGAGAGCGCCTACGACATTCCTGCCGGACAGACGGACGGCAAGCGGACATTTCAGACTCTGACCTCTTCATATGCCCACGTGTTCGGGGTGTTTTGGAATCCCAGCGAGAAACAAGTGTATGCGCGCTCCGAGGTGCGCAAGGCGCTTTCTCTAGCTATTAATAGGCAATCAATCATTGATACAGTACTCGGCGGACATGCGACTGCGATTATGGGGCCGGTACCGCCGGGCGGAAATATAAAACAGACGCCTATTCCGGAATCTGAAAACCCTACGGAGACTGCCGCGGAAATATTAAAAACTGCCGGATGGACTTACGACGGTTCAGAGCGCGTATGGAAAAATGCGAAGGCGAAACAGGTTATAGATGGTATTACACTGCGAACATCAAACGTTCCTGAATTGAAAAGCGTGGCGAGTGCAGTGAAAGCGGACTGGGAACGCCTTGGAATTCCGGTCAGTATAGAGCTCTATGAGCCTGGCGACCTCTCGCAGAACGTCATCCGTCCGCGCAAGTACGAGGCGCTTCTCTACGGTACGGTTATCGGCCGCGACCAAGACCTGTACGCCTTCTGGGATTCGCAGGAGAGAAATCACCCAGGACTGAATATAGCACTGTACGCGAATAAAACTGTTGATGCCCTGCTTGAAAAAGTGCGTGGTTCAGACGACAAGAAAGCCAGAACTGCCGACCTGCAAAAAATTGAAGACATAATCTCGGCGGATTATCCGGCCGCATTCTTGTACGCTCCAAATTTCGTTTACTCTCTGCCGAGCGGCATGCGTGGCGTTTCTTTCTCGCAAATCATCGTCCCGGCCGACAGATTCGCCACAGTCGCATCTTGGTATCGCTTTACCGATGCGGTCTGGCCATTTTTTGCAAGTCAAAATCGTTAAATTTTCGTACGGGTTTCAGCTTATTTATTATCAGCAAGCCCATTAACCAACCAAGTTTATGAATCCATCACCAGCGCCAGCGCCCGCTCCTTCCAGACCAGTCTCCGTACCGAGTACGCGACCGACAGGCCATCGACGGTTTGAAAGAGGAGGCCGTCCTTCAAGCCGCGGAGTCCGCCCCGGCGGAGCGTCGCGCCGTATTCAGCGGATACTTCGCCGCCCGGGCGTCGGCGGCCCGCGTATTGAACGCACCGCCGATTATTATCCTGAATCTCCGGCAGAAAATGTCGTGCGCATAGTCCCGCTCGGCGGAGTAGAAGAGGTCGGCCGTAATATGGTCGCAGTGGACGCGAACGACGACATACTCGTATTTGATGCCGGTTTCCACTTTAAAGAAGAAGACGATGCGCCGGGCGCCGATTACTCGCTCCCAAACACGTCATACCTTGAAAAGAATAAAGAGCGCGTCCGCGCAGTTATTATCACGCACGGCCACCTAGACCATATAGGAGGCATCCCGTTCCTTATGGCGCGCTTCGGCAATCCGCCTATCTACACACGGAATCTGACTTCAATCATGATTCAGCGAAGACAGGAAGAATACCCCGATGTGCCAAAACCGGAGCTCGTCATCGTTGAGCCTGGGCAGGCTGTCACTATTGCCCATACGAAAGTGAAATTCTTCCCAGTCACTCACTCTATTCCAGACTCAATGGGCGTTTCTCTGGAGACACCTTACGGTAATGTAGTCCTTTCTGGAGATTTAAAGCTTGACCACGAAGACGGCGTGCCTTCAGAGCGCGAAGTTAAAACATGGGGCGAGCTCGCAAAAGATAAAAATCTTTTCTTCATCGCGGACTCAACAAACGCAGAGCGCGACGGGTTCTCAATTCCAGAAAAACGCGTTCAGCAAACGCTGGATGAAATCATTAAAACGGTTTCTGGCAGGCTAATCATAGGCACATTCGCGTCGCAGTTTGAACGCATGATGCACATCATTGAGAGCGCCGAAAAATACGGAAAGAAGATTGTTACGGAAGGTCGCTCTATTAAAAACAATATAGAAATCGCAGAACGAGCGGGTCTGCTTAAAATAGATAAAAGCACCATTATTCCCGCACAAGATATCAGTAATTATCCGCCTGATAAGCTTGTGATTCTGTGTACTGGCGCGCAGGGTGAGGAATTCGCCGCGCTGATGCGCATCGCGACAAAACAGCATAAATACATACAATTCAACGAGCGCGATACCGTCGTGCTCTCTTCGTCAGTGATTCCCGGCAACGAAGTCTCCGTGCAGAAGCTAAAGGATAATCTCTACAGAAACAAGGTAACGATTATCCACTACCGCTCAAGCGACGTACACTCTACCGGCCACGGCAATACAGGAGAGCTCGTCTGGATTAACAAGCAGGTGAATGCGAAATTCTTTATGCCCGGCTACGGTTATTATTCTATGACAGCTTCCCACGCCAAGGCTGTAGAACAGGCAGGCAGGCCGCGCGAGAGCATCATACTCGCCGACAATGGCAGCGTTATAGACATTACTGACGGCGAAACATTGAATGTCCATAAACAAAAAGTTCCGGCGACTCCGCTTATTGTGGATGGGTTCACCATTGGCAATCGCCAAGAGGTTGTTATGCGCGACCGCCAGTCGCTCGCCAAGGATGGGATGTTCGTGATTATCGCAAGCGTAAATATAAAGACCGGCAAATTGCGCAAGTCGCCCGACATAATCAGTCGAGGATTTATTTATCTGCGCGAATCGCAGAATCTCTTAAACGAAGCTCGCATTCTGATTAAAAAGACGGTTGAGGATTCAACGCGAAATATGAATCCGATTGACTTGGACTACGTTAAGAACAATCTGACCGACGTGATGGCGGGATTCCTCTTCGCCCGCACCAACAAAGCCCCGATGGTCATCCCAGTGCTCATCGGGATGTAACTCTAGAGGATAGAAACTAGAAACTGGGAAGCTGGAAAGAAAGGTGTGGTATACTGCAAGCAATGACCACAGCTACTCTGCTCAAGAAAGCTACCTCCAAGGATAAGGGCGTTGTTGTGTTGTCGCTTAAGGAATACGACCGTCTTTTGTCTACGCACGTTCCGAACTACTATCTCACAGGCAAAGAGGCAACAGACTTAGACAAGCTAGTGGAAGAAGGATTGCGAGAACATACCGAGGGCAAAACGATTGTCGCTGGCTCAATAAGCGAAGCACTCGCGATTCGTCGTAAACAAGAGCGGAAAAGAAAATAACGTATGCACGTAGGCTATTCGCGCAAATTCTTAAAGAATGCGTCGCGACTGCCGAAGAAACTAATTGCACTCGCTGAAGAAAAAGAGTCTCTCTTTCGTAACGAACCGCATCACCCATCGCTTCGTACGCACCAACTGCACGGTAAAGAACGCGGTACTTCCGCGTTCTGGATTAACTATCACTATCGCATCAAATTTATATTCCTATCTGACAACCACGTACTCTTTCTCGACATTGGTCCGCACGACTTATACAAATGATTAACGCGTCCCGCCTACGGCGGGACGCGTTTTTCTTATGCTATGCTCGTAGCAATGCGCCCGCGGACGGTTATATTCATCGGGAATTTCTTTTTCTCGCTGTTTATCGCTCTCATAACCTATATCCTGCTCCCGTACCTCTCATCGTTTATGCCGTCGGCATACACGGGCCTAGTCATATCCGGAGGGGCGCTCGTCGCCGTCATTCTCTTCCCTTTTATACCGAAGCTGGTGGAGCGCCACGGAGCACAGCGTCTCGTTCTTATATTCGCAACTTTAGAAATGTTCGCTCTCTTGGCGCTCGCCACTTCGCCGAGTCCGATTACAGGAATACTGCTTGTGGCAGTCGCCATCGCTCTACAGCCGTTTATGGCTTACGAGCTGGACATACTTCTTGAAACAACCGTCGCCGAGGAGAATACGACTGGGCGCGTGCGCGCCATCTTTCTAACTGCGTGGAATATCGCAGCTCTCGCGGCGCCGCTTATGGTCGGCGCGCTTCTGGCGAGTTCTGAAGCGTATGGACATATATTCCTCGCCTCGGCGATTGCGCTGGTGCCGTTTATAGTTCTGCTGACAGTTCGCGATTTGCCTAAGGGAGTTCCTCCAAAGCTTTCCAACATGTGGAACACTCTGCTCTGCATAATGCGCGACCGCGACTTATTCGCGGTAACCTTCGGGCATTTGCTCTTATATATGTTCTTCGTGTGGGCGCCGTTCTACACTCCGATATATCTGCATACGGAGCTCGGGATACCGTGGAGCGACCTCGGCTGGGTGTTCTCCATAATGCTTTTGCCGTATGTGCTAATCCAGTATCCGGCCGGTCTGCTCGCGGACCGCGTTTTCGGCGATAAAGAACTGATGCTTGCCGGATTCGTCGTCGCCGGAGCGTCGTTCGCGGCTATCGGACTTTTCACCGCTTCAACGCCTCTCATAGTGATAATCTGCGTGCTGTTCGTGTCGCGCATCGGCGCGGCTCTAGTAGAGGGGATGACGGAGGGGCATTTCTTCAGGCGAATGTCGGAAAAAGACGTGAACGCCATCAGCATTTTCCGCGGTATCTGGCCGTTTACAGAGCTTGCCGCGCCGATAATCGGAAGCGCGATTCTCATCTTCGGTAATTATCAACTCTTCTTCATACTTACCGGCGGCTTCATCGCCCTCGCCGGCGCCGTCTCTGCGCTTCTAATCCGCGACTTCCGCTAACTACTTTGCTTTCGGCCATTTGTGGACGGCGGGAGGATAAATTTTAGTTAATGGGTGCGAGGAGCAATCGTGTGGGCGGGCTGGACAGACGTAGCGGCCGTAGAGGACAAGACCGTTGTTAACATATTTCCAATCTTTTTTTGGAATGAGCTCTTCCAAATCTTTTGAGATTTTCTTCAAGTCGTCGTTGTTGGTCAGGTCAAAACGTTTGGCAAATCGTTTTACATGAGTATCTGTCGCTATTCCCTCCCACTTGTCAAAAAGCTCGCCAAGAATCACATGGGCTGTCTTATAGCCGATGCCCGGAAGTGCAACCAGTTCGTGTTCGGTGCGCGGCAGATTTCCACCGTGCCGCTCTTGAATCTCGCGTGCCGCGCCGATAATCGCCTTCGCTTTATTGTTAAAAAACGGAATAGAAGAAATCTCTTTCGTGAATATAGCTGGATTTGCATTCGCGAAATCTTTTACTGTTTTATATTTTTTAAAAAGTGCAGAAGTTAGCTTATTCACCGCTTTATCGGTGCATTGCGCCGATAAAATAACAGCTGTAACAAACTGAAATGGCGTTTTATATACGAGCTCGCTTTTCGGAGTCGGATAAGTCTTTTTCAGATATGCGACTATCTTCTTAGCACGTGCGCGCCTATCCGAAGACGATGTCATAACATTTCAGGAGTATTTTCTTCGTGCGGAAACGCGAAGTTGAAAAAAATTAGCAGGAGCGCTCCTGATGTAAACATGGTAAGCAATAGCACTATAAAGACACCGATATACGGTACGAGAGTGATAAGAGACAGAGCCAGCATCCCGAAAACTCCATCGTGCCATAGCACAGTCTCGCGACTCATATAACGGCGAGAAAATAAACTGCCCAAAAGAATTCCGGCATAGGCGAGAGACGCCAGCACGACGAAAAAATATGAAACGAGCAGAAGCAGAGCGAGGCCAAGACCGACGAATGTCAGCGCTAGGATGAGGAATAATACCGGCGTCACTATGAATACCGCGAAACCGAGAAGAATCGTGAGCAGAATTCTGCTCGGGCGCGCAGTGTATGCGCGCTCCGCCACAGCCTCCGCGAGCCGAGGAAAGAGCCCTGCGAGAAGACCAGCAAGAATAAGGGCGCCTAATATGCGGACGAAGAGAAAAAAGCCGATGCTTATAACAGCCAATAAGCGCGACGTCCCGGCGTTCGGCAGATACGAGGCATTTGTGTATTCAATGCCTTCGGCTATCGTTGCAGATTCAGGAATGAGCGCTGGTTCAGGCGCCTGATAGGAGAGCTTACCGGAAATCGTCGTGCTTGCCGCGAGAGCAACACGCCCTATTGCGACTATATTTACATTATTTGCAAAGTCGCCGGAAAGTGAAATGTTGTTGCCGTAGATTGTAACTGGGCCGGCGGAGCCATTGGTCATAGTAACGTTCGCGGCAACGATAAAAACGTTTCCCTTCGCTATACCGGAGTCGCGGACGGAGAAACCCAAAGCGACAAGGTCTCCGGCAATCGGTTCTTCAATATTTATACTCCAGCCAACGGCGCGAAAATCGCCACCGACGCTGGCGCGCGAATTAACAGAGCCGGCTAGAAGAAACTCATCGCCTGATACTGGAGACGCAGTAACGACGGAACCGCCAAGTGCCAAGAAATCGCCGGCCACAGATGCAGTCCGCACGACTGAAAAACCTGCGGCATAAGAGTTCCCTGCCGAAGAACCGTCCACAATTAAAGATTTTCCTGCCGAAAACGACGATGGAGCGCGTACGGCCGTCACGCTCGCCGGTAAGAGAAGTGCGATGAGGAAGATAATTATTGTGCGTTGCATATTAGGTTACTGGGCTGGAGGCATCGGGAGATACGGCGGATGATTTTTTTGCACACTCTTCCTAATCATAATCGGTTCAATGAGACTCGCACATATGAATATGGAGAGAGCGATGATTGCGGAGGCCAAACAGTAAATGCAGAATGCGCCTATAACAAAGGTCTGGATAAATGTGAAATAAAGCGAAGCCAAGACGCCGACAAGAGAGATTCCTTGGAGGACGCGGCGCAAGAGCCGATTGAATATGGCAAGTTCAAGGGCGGACAGGACGAAAAGAATGCCGTAAAAGAGGACCCCATACTGCGCAAGCGGGATGCCAAAGAGGTACGAATACTGGCTTGACGCTACTGTGTTGCATCCTGACAGGCTCTGAATATTGCAGATGAGAGGGGCGCCATTCGCCTCATGCTCTGCGAGATATGCGGAATCCGCGATTCCGAGAAATGCAAAAACCAAGATAAAAACGACGCCGATTCGCTTCATACGGCTAGAATACGCGCTGTTCTGTCCATGCGCAAGCGAATAAATGATAGACTGAAACGATAGATATGTTTGCATTTTTATCCAATTTCACCGGTAGTACAATCAACAATGAAATCGCACTGTCTATCGCGATTGTGCTGTGTGCCATATTTTTTGAGGATATTACTACAGTTGTCGTCGGGATTCTCGCAGCGGACGGATTTATATCGGTACCTACTGCGTTAATTTCTCTCTATGCAGGTATCGCCATTGGAGATACAGCGTTGTATACGCTCGGTGCACTCGCCCGCAATCATCCGCGACTCGCGCATTATATTGACCACGACTTCACCGCGCCATTTCGTTCGTGGCTGGAACATAAATATGCGTTTAAGGTTTTCTCCGGTCATTTCGTACCCGGATTCCGCTTCACGACATTTGTAGCGAGCGGCTTCTTTCGCTTCCCTCTGCGCACCTACATATCGATGGCGATTGCCGGCGGTGTGGTTTTAATGGCAGCACTTTTCTCCGTTTCTTACTTGTTCGGGTCTTTCTCTTCAAAGTGGGTTAGCGAAGTCCGCTGGGGTATCGCGGCTGTGTTTCTTCTCGTTCTGTTTTTCATCGCACGACACAATATCCGCGCCTACAAAGAACAGAGGAACGTACTGGCGAATGTGGACAATAACGGCGATACATCGAATATATGAATCAAAAGGTAATACGCGCGGGAGTGGCGCTAGTACTCGCGCTCGCGGCTGGAGGAGTCGGATACAACGCAGGCAGTAATTCAATTCCCGAAATAGTGAGTATCCCGGCGCAGACTGTGTCTGCACCGGAGAAAAATTCTGTACGCGTAGTTTACAGCTTGGACCAAAAGCAGAATGACCAAGAACTCATAGTTCTCATTAACGAAGCAGAAGAGTATATCTACTTCGCGATTTATACATTCACACTTCCAAGCATCGCTGACGCGCTGGCTGCAGCAAAAAAGAGAGGGGTTGATGTGCGCGGAATAGTGGACTCCGAGCAGAGCACGAACAGTTATGGCGCGCCAATTATTGCAACTCTTCTAAACGCCGACATACCAGTCGTGACTGAGAAACATGCGACCGGCAATGGCATTATGCATATTAAACTTCTGGTGACGGAACAGGCGTATGCATTCGGAAGCTACAATTGGACGAAGTCTGCGACAACTATCAACGACGAAATCTTAGAGATAGGTACTGACACAGAGCTTAGACAGGCGTATGAAAATATTTTAAAAAAATTGCTGGAAGCATACAGAGGCAACAGCGCGGCCGCGGGAGCGGCCGCGTTAGTTTCTATCGGCACCATTGACTACACCGAAGCCTCCAATCACGTCGGCAAGTACGCCTCCGTGCGCGGAAAACTCGTTGAGGCATATACCTCTAAGACCGGCACGGTATTTCTGGACTTCTGCGAGAATTATAAAACCTGTTCGTTCTCCGGCGTCATTTTCGCCGATGACGCGAAACAGTTCGGCGACCTCTCACGCTACGTCGGTCAAACCATTACTCTCACCGGCAAAATCGTCTCATACGAAGGCCGCGCCGAAATCGTCCTCTCCGACCCGAGTCAGATTTCAACTCAGTAGATTACTTGTACGAGTCCCGACGGTGTCGAACGGCCTCAATGACAATATAGCTACTATGAGTCGAGTAGAAAATCCGGTAGTCGCCAACACGAAGTTTATAAAGCTCGCGGAGGTTGTAGTGCAGGTGATCAGGTGTGATGCGATGGAAGTTTTCCTCAAACCAACTTACTTTGGCGAGGATTCGTTCTCGTACAACTTCATCAAGTTCCCCGATATCTTCGAGAGCGTTATTACTCCACTTAGCGGATACCATATTGCTTGAGCACTTCGGAATGCGAAGTAAGTTTCCGATTCTTTTTTTTCATTTCTTTTCTGATACGTACCAAGAGACTCTTCCTAACTTCAAGTCCTTCATCGGGGTCACCAAAGAACTCGAGCAGTTTCTGCTCGACAATCTCACCTATCTGCTTATTGAGTTGTGCGATGGTCATTAGGTTGTAGCATAGCATATCTCATGTTAGTATTCCATTACTTCCAGTGGCTACTGAACGACTTAGGATAAATAACGAGATTCGCGCAACGGAGTTGCGCGTGATTAGCGCCGATGGGACGAATCTCGGCGTTCTTTCTCTAGAGGCGGCGTTTGCGGCGGCTAAAACTGCGGGGAGCGACCTTATTGAAATCTCGCCATCCGCCGTCCCTCCCATTGCGAAGATTATGGATTATGGTAAATTTGAATACGAGCGAAGCAAGAAGGAAAAGGCAGTAAAAGCCAAGGTCAAGGTCTCCGAGACCAAGGAAGTTCAGATTAAGGTCGGCACAGGCGACCATGATATGGACTTGAAAGCCAAAAAGGCGGCCGAGTGGCTCTCCGAGGGCCATAGAGTTCGTGCCGAACTCTTCCTTAAGGGTCGTTATAAAGGGATGGACGAGGCGTTTCTAAAAGACCGCCTAGAGAAATTTCTAGTCCGCATCAAGCACGCGTACAAAATTGCCGAGCCAATAACCAAGAGTCCTAAAGGATTCGCTTGCGTAATAGAGCGAGCAAAGAAAACATGAAAACCAACAAATCTTATACAAAGAGAATCCGAGTAACCCGCAATGGGAAGCTAATGGCGCGCGCCAAGGGACAGAACCATTTCAACGCTAAGCAAAGCGGTAATACGCGACGTGGAAAGCGCGGTTCGGTCGCGATTAAACTTTCTATGAGAGTGCGCCGCCGCTTCCTGCCGGGTAGTGGAGCAAAATAATTAATTTACTAACTATTTTTGTATGACAAGAATCAAAGGGGGAGTACATGCGAATAAGCGCCGTAAGAATATATTGGAGAGAGCCAAGGGCTACCGCGGTATCCGCTCTAAGAAGATTCACGCCGCGCACGAAGCGCTTATGCGCGCGGGTCGCTATGCATTCGCCCACCGACGCGATAAAAAAACAGACTTCCGCCAGCTCTGGATAGTGCGCCTTAACGCCGCGCTTCGCGAGAACGGCCACAAGTCTTACTCTACTTTCATAAGTAAGCTCAAGAAGGCTGATATCAGGCTAGATAGAAAAGTTCTCGCCCAGTTCGCCTCCGAACATCCCGCCATCTTCTCCCGCATTGCGAAACAAATTGTTTAAATCTTTTTCACTGAATCCTTTGTAATCTCCCAAGTTTGGCCGAGGTCGGGTACGATGGCGTAGAATCATATCATCCAATCATTGCATATCAAAAGTATACCACGGTCGTGGGGAACATTTGATATCTCATAAGTATCGTTATTTCGGTACTCAATACTATTTCAGACCGAAGTGGGCGCGCAGGTGCTTGTCATTCTCTATGTGCTCAACAACCATGTACAGAACGGCGGCGCCGATCTTTAATTCGGCTTTCAACAATGCAATGAAATCCTCGCAATCGTACGGGAAGACCCATACGCTGTCTTGAAGACGTGCAAAACCAGTTCTCTCCATGGTCTCTCTTAAGCGATCACGAGTTTTGCGGCGCTTTTCGGGCACATCAAAAATGACAACCCTCCATCTTCCATTCCATCGCTTCTTTTTTGCATTATTGAGCTTCGCCTTCTCTTGTTCAAACGCGAGCGCCTTGTGTCCTGATTCAGTAATTCTCGCATATTGCTTGCCGTCGCGTTTTTCAAAAACAATATGCCCTTGCGCCGCCAATTTCCCGAGCGCAGTCTTGTATTGGTATCGCAGTTTTGCGCGTTTAATGGCTGGCAACTTATCGAGTGCCATAGGCAAGTTCGGAGCCGTTGTCGCAACAAGAGCTACGCCGGCGAGCGCGACGGTAGCAAGCAGGGCCTGCTGGATATTTGTATACCGGCGTTTCTTTCTCGCTTCAGCCTCTACTATTCCCATATCAAAAGTATACCACGGTCGTGGGTATGATTTGATATGTCGGGTTACAGATGTGTGAACACTATTTAATTAGTGAGTTTGGCTGAATCCTTTGTAATCTCCCAAGTTTGGCCGAGGTCTGGGACGATTGCGGTAGCGCCGAGGTAGTCGTGGATGCGCTGGGCGAGGAATCGCTCGGCCGATGGCTCGCCGATAGCCGTGAAAATAGTTTTTGCGCGCGGAAGCGAAGCTTCCGCGAATTTCAAGAGTCCGTCGCGGTCGGCGTGCGCCGACCATCCGTGAAGATTTTCAATTTTCGCTTTAATCTGTATCTCCGCGCCGTTCAGGCGCACGTTCGCTGCACCTTCCATCATCCGCCGTCCGGGAGAGCCGGGAGCCTGATAGCCGACGATTATGAGCGTAGAAGACGGGTCTGGTAGATATCTTGCCTCCCACTTCCCTATTCTGCCGCCGTGGCTCATACCGGCTCCTGCGATGATAATCTTCGGACCTTTAGTACCTTCTATATCCTCAGAATCATTACGAGAGAGCGTCTGCTTTAAGAAAGGAAATTCAAAAATACTTCCTTCTTTTTTTATTTCATCTTCAACATCTTTTCTGAAGTATGTTGGACCCCATTTTTCATAAACATCTGTTACGTGTATAGCCAGCGGGGAGTCTAGGAAGACTGGAATTTGCGGCAATTCTTTTGCGGAGAAAAAATTTGAGAGCTCATAGAGCATAAGCTGCGTGCGCTCTAGCGAAAAAGCCGGTATCAAGATGGTTCCTCCTAGTGCGATAGCTCGTTTCAGTACTTCGGCCAAGACCTCAGTACGCCTCTGCTGAGGCGGATGCAGTCTGTCGCCGTAAACACTTTCCATAACAATCGTATCTGCATCAGTTACAGGCTCCCAATCTGGTAGTAAAAGAGACGGCGAGTTGCCAATGTCGCCAGTGAGTGCGACGGCTACTTCATTTTCATCTTTAATTCTCACGCTGGCAGAACCGAGTATGTGGCCCGTGTTGCGTAAATAAACTGACAAGCCGGGCGCAATTTCTTTTTCAACATGATAGTCAAGAATTTCTATCTGCGAAAAAGTTTTTTCTACGTCTTGTTCTTCGTATAAAGGCGCGATGCCTCTGCGTCGCGCCTCTTCGCCCAAGATACCGACAGAATCGAGCATGATTAGTTCTGCCAAATCCTTTGTCGGCGGTGTCATATATATCTTCCCTCTGAAACCGTCACGCACCAATTTTGGAATTCTGCCTACATGGTCAAGATGCGCGTGCGTGAGCACAAGCGCGTCAATACTCTTCACATCATAGTGAAACGCCCCATAGTTATGCTCTTCAACGAAGTCTGCGCCCTGTTCAATACCGCAGTCTACTAAAATTTTTCCTCTGCTTCCCTCTATCAAAAAATTAGAGCCAGTCACCTTCCCCGCTCCTCCGTAGAATGAAAGTTTCATTTCTATTACTATACCGCGAAAAATCCCATTCGTTTCCGAATGGGATTTTTCGCGGAGCCATCCTCTTTAAGCAACTTTATCTTGCCAGGTGGGTATCCTGTCGCGCACCTCTCGGAACGCCGAAGCACTCAACCAAGATGAACGAACTCTGGACTCCCGAATTGTAGGCAAGTTGCGTTTTTAAGAACGGCCCCTGTGTCTATTATACTCCTTCTACAAATCTGGCAAGTGGAAAACTCAAAATTACCCAAGAATCCCCTTTATATCCACATCATAAAGCGTCGCCTCGTGAGGTACGCTGTATTTGATGATTTCTTGCTCGCCAAACCAGTGAGGAATCTCCTTTTCTGCTTCTCCGACCGACCCCGACGCGTGTATAAGGTTACGAATAGCTCTGTCCGCTGAATCCGCTATTTGGTACGAGTCTACAACGAAGTCTCCGCGAATTGTTCCCACGTCCGCACTTCTCGGCTCCGTCCCGCCTGTGATTTTACGAACAAGCTCAACCGAGTGCGCGCCCTCCCAGACCATCGCTATAACAGGCCCGCTGGTCATATATTTTTTCAATCGTTCTACGACTAAGTCCCCGACTTCAGTCGGATCGCTTGACGGCGGCACTTCTCCTTTCTTAACGTAACTTGCAATCGCCTTCTCACCCACATTCTTCTTCCAATCTGAATCAAGCAGATAATGCTCTTCAATCATTTTTTCCGTCGGTACAAACATCTTAAGCGCGACGAGTTTTAAACCTATGCGTTCATATCGCTTCATAATTTCTCCGATAAGCGCGCGCTGAATACCGTCCGGCTTCACAACGACTAATGTCCTCTCTGTTTTAGGATGCGGCATGTTACTTGGTTATGATACGCGCTTCGTCCTTTTCTATCAAGATGGTGTGTTCAAAGTGAGCGGAGCGGGAGCCGTCTTTTGTCCGATATGTATACCCATCCGGAGATAAAATCACCGCCGCCTTTCCGGCAGACGATATCGGTTCCAACGCGAGCACCATTCCTTCAACCAGCTCCTCCCCAGTTCCAGCGTGGCCGAAATTCGCAATAAACGGCTCTTCGTGCACATGCTCACCGACTCCGTGTCCACCAAGTTCTTTCACTACAGAAAATCCAGCGCCTTCAATTTCTTTTTGAATTGCGTTTGAAATATCACCAATTCTGTTCCCCGGCACTGCTTGTGCGATGCCGGCAGTAAGGGCGCGTTCTGTCGCGGTAAGAAGCTTTTTTATGACCTCGTCAACTTCACCGACAGGAACAGTAATAGCCGCGTCCACGATAATGCCATTGTGTGTGAGTCCCAAATCTAGACCGACAATGTCGCCTTCTTTCAAGACTTTTACCGACTCGTTCGGTATGCCGTGCACAACCTCGTCATTTATAGATACGCAGAGTGTGGCCGGGTACGGCCTATTCGCTCCTTCAGGCGTGTATCCGAGGAAGCATGGCTCATCGCCTCCCGCATGAATTATCTGTTCTGCTAAATCATCAAGTTCTTGCGCCGTTACGCCTGGCGCGACCTTAGCGCGAAGCGCTTCAAGCACGCGCGCAAGGCGTTTACCGCCTTCAATCAAATTTTCTCTCTCCTCGCTATTTTTTATCGTCATTTGATTCCCAATTTCCCGCGAACATCGGCGGCGATTATTTCAGGAGACGGTTCTCCGTCAACTTCAATAAGCGCATTTTCTTTTCTGAAAAATTCTATCGCCGGTTCCGTGTGCGCGTAATATTCGCGAAGACGCTCTTCCACAGCGCCGTCATCGGCGCGCCCGGCCTTCTGCGAGCGTAGCGCGAGCCGTTCACGTACCGATTCGTCAGAGACTGCAATGTTGATAACGCGGAACGGGCGTAGAAGCCATTTGAGCGACTTCAAGATAAGCTCCGCTTGTGAGAGCTCTCGACTAAAGCCGTCAAAGATAACGCCATGCTCCTCTGGAACAGAGAATAGGGACTTCAAATAAAGATGCAGGGCTATCCAGTCCGGCGTGAGCGCGCCGGAGTCAATTTCCTTCTTTACTTTGTGCCCGAGCATACTGTCCTCCTGCGCAAGTGCGCGGAACTGGTCGCCGGCAGAGACGACAGGCCATCCGGTCGTTTTAGAAAGCAATTCCGCCTGCGTATCCTTCCCGCACCCTGGCTTCCCGATAAAGAATATCGTGCGTGTTTCCATTCGCCTACTTTAACATCTTTTAGTACTCGCGGAGGGAGACTTGAGCGTCTATTTTGCGGGCGAGGTCCAGAGCGACTTGAACGGCGATGAGGAGCGCTGTGCCGCCTAAGACGAGTGTAGTGACACCCGTGAGCCCTTGAATGATGGACGGCGCAACGGCGATAAGGCCGAGGAAGGCGGCGCCGGGGAGCGTAACACGATTCACGACCTTGCCGATAAAGTCTTCTGTTTCTCTTCCAGGACGAACACCCGGAACGAAGGCTCCGGACTTTTGCAGATTCTCCGCAACGCGTTTCGGCTCAAAGGTGACTGCGGTGTAGAAGTAGGTGAAAAGCACGACAAAAAGGAAATAAATTGAGCCGTACTTCCACGGATTGGAGAGAAAGGCCGTATACCACAGAGCCGCAGAAGATGCGAAAGATATCTTCAGAGCTCCTAACATAGAAAGAATCATTTGAGGCAGAAGCAGGAGTGACAGAGCGAAGATAATCGGTATGACGCCTGCCTGAAGAAGGCGGATTGGAAGATACGTGGCCGCGTTCTGCGCCATAGCCGCGCCACGGACGGCGCGCGCATACGCGATAGGTATTGAACGCTCCGCGTCGGAGACAACGACGACTGCATAAATCATCACTAGACCAAGAACTGTGAATCCGAGATACGCCGGAATGTTCGCAGCAGTCGCGGCAAAAAAAGTTTGCGAAATGCTCGCCGGAAGTCCGGCGAGGATTCCTGCGAGAATGATGAGTGAAACACCGTTACCGATGCCGAACTCCGTTACCAATTCGCCAAGCCACATAAGAAGCATTGAGCCGGCAGTTATAAGCGCAATGTTCGCTACGAGCGCCACAGAGCCGAGATGCGCGATAACGCCCTGGCTCTGGAGGAGGAAGAGGAAGCCGACTCCCTGCAAAACAGCCATCGGGATGGTGAGAAGACGGCTCCAATTGATAAACTTCGCCCGTCCTGCCTCCCCCTCTTCAAAGTACGCCTGTTTCACTTGCGGGAAAATTATGGTCCCTAACTGCATGATAATGGAAGCGGTAATGTATGGGCCGACGCCGAGCATCACGATAGATAGGCTGGACAGACCGCCACCGGAGAAGATGTTTAAGAGTCCGAAAAATTGGTTGTTCGCAAAAAATGATGCAAGAGCGGTTTTATCCACGCCGGGAATCGGTATTGACGCGAGAAGGCGGAAAAGCGCGAGCGCGCCGACAAGGAAAAATATGCGGAATCGGATTTCCGGGTCTCCAAATGCCAGTTTCAGTTTACGAAAAAATGTATTAATCATGGATAGTGCCACCTGCCTTTAGAATTGCGGTACGCGCCGAGACGGATAGTGTGCAACCCTTTATAACGAGCGCCTTGTTGAATTCTCCTGTACCTAAAATCTTCACTATCGGCGCGCGACCCTTCGCCCTGCGCACCAGGTTTCTTGCAACGAGCGACGAAGGCGAAACAGTCTCTCCGTTTTTATATGACGACTCGAGAGCCGCGAGATTGACCGCAGAAACTGCGATTCTGTTAACTTTAACCGTTCGTGCGCGGTTCTTGCCGTGTCCGCGGCGCTTAGGAAGCTTCTTAATTAGGTCGCGGACTTCTGGACGAATCTTGTGTCCGGCACGTGCGGTCTGCCCCTTCCCTCCTCTTCCAGAAGTTTTACCGCGCTTACCGCCGCGCCCGACTGGCGGATTCTTTCTGTTTTTTGTGCGTGGGGAAATTGTGTTTAATTGCATACAAAAATAATTATGCTGTGCGCAACTTCTTGAGCGCCTCCACTGTCGCGCGTGCGATAGTGAGTTTATTCTTGGAACGTGTGTGAATCTTTGTCACCACATCTGTCACTCCGGCTAGGTCAAGCACAGTGCGCACAGCCGAGCCGGCAACAAGTCCGCGGCCTTCAGACGGGATGATCTCTACCGTAGAAGACGCATATTTAGTCCGCACTTGGTGCGGAATGGAGCCAGATTTGGTACGTAAGACTGTTATCATCTTACGCTTCGCATCGCGTACAGCCTTATCTATCGCAAGAGCGGTATCTATACCCTTCCCGAGTCCAACGCCAACACGACCCTTCTTGTCGCCGATAACGACCACCAGACTGAAGTTGAAACGGCGACCGCCGGCCATAACACGAGCCACTCTGCGCGCATCAATCGTCACTTGTTCAAACTCGCCACGTTCGCGCGGTGCCCGTGAGCGACTACCGCCGCGCGGAGAACGTCCGCGAATCGCTCCTCGTCCTCCTCTAGCAGTCTGAACCTTCGCAACCGGTACGGCCTCTGTCTCTGCTACATCTTCAGGAGCGACCTCTATCGGAACGATAACTTCCGCCGCTTCTTTAATTATTTCTTTTTCAACTGGTGTAGTCATATATTAAAATTTGAGACCTTCTTCGCGAGCCGCATCGGCGAGCGCTTTAACCTGTCCGCCATAACGGTATCCTCCGC
>ERZ1292629.1750-Hain-H43-01um-R1-1750-length-20219-cov-28_pt1 | contig 20219 bp, 24 predicted proteins | sample MGYA00564399_ERZ1292629 | MGnify/ENA primary metagenome ERZ1292629 (study PRJEB36523, sample SAMEA6512636) | groundwater metagenome | collected 2019-01-08 | study: AquaDiva: Metagenomics assemblies of 32 groundwater samples | reverse complement strand
CCGTCGAGGTAAACGGCTTTCCTGTCTACCCCTCGGTTGGAGCCCATTTCCGCGCCGAAGGAACCCGCGCAGAAAGCAATCGAAACCAAAATTAGGAAAAGGAGAAGTTTGAAATTCTTCATTTTATTCTCCCACGAAGTCGGCTTGAATTTTGGTGTTTGTCGCGGTCTGACCTACCATAACGATATCGGTTCCGTCTCCCCTCACCGGAAAATCGACCTGATAAAAAAGCGCCGGATGACTGGCCGTCCAAGTGGTTGAGCCCAAATAAGATTCGAAGGTTCCCGTTGCATTGAGGTTACAATGACGCGCCCCGGAAGGGACTGATACTTGAACCAAATTCCCAGCCGATACCGGCGTGTAGATTGTCGTTGACGCAGGGCCTATCTTGGCTTGATCGACTTTTATCCCCCGGCTTGCACTCGCAGGAATCCGGTCGAACGTAGTTCCGTTGAAACCGTAAATCACACCTGGCAGGATATTGTTTCCATTCACCCCGTCAGTCTGCACGATGGCCGTGAAGAGTCTTTTGGGAAGAGAGTTATCGGAACCGAAAAGCATGGTCGCAAAAGGGCGGGTTGCGTCTGTCGTTCCGCTCCCGAGACTTGCCGCATCAGGGCCAACCTCACCGATTTCATTTGTTCCGGTTGAGAGTACAAGGGGAGCCGTGATTGAGGAGAGATTGGTTTTAACCCGGTTGTTAATATCTACCTCGGCGGTCGCGTTGCCGCTCGTCGTGGCATAGACCGGGAAGACCGACACCGTTAAACTGCTGATGACGACAGAAAGGCTTGCCGGGTTTGTTATCCCCACCTTCAACGCCCGTAAGCCGTTGAAAATGGAATCCAAAACCGCGCCCTGAGAATCAATCAATTCGGGGGTAGACGGGGAAGGAACGCCCGACACCGGCCCGGACATTAAAACCAAAAGAAAGAAAAGTACAAATATTTTTTTCATGCTATCCCCCTAATTTTGAAATCCAAGAATCAATCAAAGTCACAATTATACAGGCATAGATAATGATGCCCCATATTGAATACAACTCTATTTCCGAAAGCAATTCCCGCTTATTTCTACTCATTGCCAACGATCCAAAGTTTATAAGTTCCGGTTCCCCCCGAGGCATTTGTAATGTGCAGGATATCCCCGGTCCCCGCCGTTACCGCCCATGCACCGAAGGGGCTGGACAGCGCGATACACGATGATGCTGGTATGGCTAAAGTTGATGCGGCATTGCTTGACCACGCTGTCCAGGGATTCGAGGTTGAGGAGCCTATAGTTAGAGTTGTGGTTGCTGTGTTTTCGATTATTATTGATCGGATGCGGGTAAAAACCACGGCATCCCCGAGAGGATCGACAAGGCTCCCGGCAAGGTCTATTGTCCCTGCCGCGCCGCTTGCAAGCGTTCCGGTTGCCCGATATACCGCGTTGATCTGTGCTGATGTTGTGGCGGTTCCTGAGGTATAGGATTCCTGCACACGGTATCTGTGATTGTCGCGGGAACTGCCCGAGGTTTCGGTCAGATCAGATTCCCCGGTGATTTCTATCTGCCCCTCAAGAGCCGCGAAAACAACAGAGGCAACAAGCAAAAAAAGTATCAATGTTTTTTTCATTTTTAGATATCCTTGAACGGCACAATTCGATAGCTGAAAAGCTGTCCAACTCCGCTAACAGCGCGTATCGTGCAGCTTCCCGTAACCTTGGAAACATCAAGAGTTCCAGCAGTCGTAACGGCTGATGCTTCCCACTGCCGCAAAACCATGTAAGCGCTGATGGCTGAAAAGTCGGTAGAGAAACTGATCGTCACGCCTGAGCTTGTCATCAGTTCGATTCCGTCATGCGTGATGATTGCCGCTCGTGTTTCGTCCATCCAGTTTTTCGTTACCGCTGTTTTTGTGGTGTTCGCGTATGTCCAAGCCATTTTTTTACCTCGTTAAAATTGTATCACAAATCAGATATTCATTGAAGCCGGGAAACGGATTAATTTCGGGTCTGAGAAATCGGCCTTATCGCAGCTGTAATACGTTGCTCCTGATGAATCTATCCCGCAACTATAAAAATATGTATGCAAATCATAAGGTGCCGGAAGAGTAACCAAGTCCCATGTAGCCCCGTTAAATTTATAAAGTTGACCATTTGCAATATATTCAGCATGCCGAATTATTCTCATTGTCCCGTCGTTCAAAAGCATAGGGAAAAGGAAAGAGCCTGTGTTATTAAAATCATCCAAAACAAGCCCCGTTCCCGCTTGCCAAATTCTAAAACCGTCAATCCAATAATCGTTTAATCCGTCTTTACTTTGACAATGAGCATAACGCTGATAATCAGGGTCAACACTTTTCCCCGAGATATGTAAAAATGGATTGGTAACAGAAAACGGATTAATCAAAACATCTGCGCTATAGGATTGATGAGCCTTTGCCCCTCCCTGCGTTGCCTGAAACATATTAATAATTACATCAGTAGACCAATCAACAGTTTCAGTTGGTACAAGTATTTTCCTATACCTGGAAGTTGCTATTGCAGTATTTGCCCGCTCGATGTAAAACATTTGACCCGAAATGATACCAAAATCACATGTATTTCCTTGAAAACCTGGATCAGCCGGGGAAGTCCATGAAGCCCCGTTGTCATCAGACCAAACCAAAGACCCTGAGAAAAGCCCCGGCGGGCATCCGTCTAACAGTTTTCCGGAAATTAAATTATTACCATCAGATAAAAACTTTACAGGAGATGTTATTGTACCAGGATCGACAATTGATTTGTTTACTGTTAAATCCGATTCAAAAAGCCTAAAATTGGTATCAGCAACACCACCAAACATAGTGCATGGGCCGCCTACCATCCCGTTTGGTGACTGAAAAATGCCAGAAAGAATAACCCCCGAAAGCTCCAAAATTTCATCAGATGATTTCCCTACAACAACAAGCGTTCCCTCGTATGGTCGATAAACCAAACAAGGATCGCCGACGCTGAATTCATTTGCGCTTGCAATTTCACCGGGATATTCAACGGCCAAAGACCGCACAACTCCATCCCAACAAAGGACCGAAACAGTCGAGGAATCAATAACCGCCAATATGGTCCCTTGCCGCCATGTAAAATATTTAGGGTTATCCTTCAAGAGATATGACAAAAACACGCTGGCAGGCTTGCTATTCGCAAAATCGGCCAAATTCTTTTTATACCGGCTTGGGTAGAAAGCGTCCGATTTTATGGCCCACGGATATGGCTGTTGCTCAATGAATGAAACGATATCCCCGATAGTTAAGTCGCGTTTCCCGGCTGATCTTGCGGTAACGGTTTGTCCAAGGAATTGCACGCCGTAAAAATAATTCCCGGCATCAACGACCGAAACAACCCGCCCGGTAGTTTTCGGGGAAGGCGGTTCGTGTTGAAGCGTTCGGAAGGTCGGGTCAAACAATTCTGTTTTCATGGTTTATAAAGCGCAAGCGGAAAAAATAGCACCCCTCCACGAGTTGCGGCCCCTGCCGGAATGACCGCCTTGAAATCAATGTCAATATAAGCACCCTCATTTGGTGGTGTTACGCTCAAGACGTTTGCCCCCGTAAGAGGATTCCCGCCGATAGGGGTGAACGCCCCCGCGCCCGTGCGAGCCTGTAGCCATTGTTCGGTTACAAGTTCTTGTCCCTGTGAATTCCGATCTCCGGTAAGGCATTGCGTGACCGTGATACAGCCTATCTCAAGGGTCGTGCTTGCGGTCGTTCCCGCGTTGTAGAACCTGACCGTTTTAGTATCTGAGGTATTGCCCGCGTCGAGATCCTCAAATTCAAGCCGGGAGATAGCGGCATCCGAGGTGTTTCTTGTTACATATTCAGCAGCCATTTTACGACGTTGACCTCACAAGGATTTCTGACCAAAAGCCTCCAGGGAATCCGCAGAAATCGGTTATCTCAAGCACCCTCACAACTTTTGTGGTTGAGTCGGCAAGCGTCATTGTCACCACATCCCCAGGGAATACAAACGGGTTGAGAACCCCGCGAATCAGGTATTTGTTCCGGTAGGAATTATCGGCTATTGAGGTTCCCAGAATAATTGATTGCGCCTGGGTGCTCCATGGCACGTCAAGCCCCGGATGAGGCATCACGTTTTTGGTAGCCTGGTCTGTCAGGTCATTATAGGTATACGGGCTTTCCCCCGTAAGCGGAACCTGATTATATCTATCTGTCCCGTCTTTGATCGGTGTTTGGCTTGATTGGCAAGTGAGCGGGAATGTCCAAGGTAAAACCGTTGTATCGTTATAATCCGTCAGCTTGAAAGCCCCAGTCATGTCCCAAAACGAGCTTGTTAAGCGTCTTCCGTTGACAAGGAAATTGATGATATCGGCAGCGGTTTTGAAATAAGTAAGGTTTACACCACCCATGTCGTAATCGACAAAGGAACCATAAGCAGGCGCAAATCCATAATAAGCAAGCTCACCGTTGATAATGTCGAGGGCTGACATGGTTGTAACCCAGGTCGTTGACGGTGGATTCTGTGACAGCTTGTAGCCCAAATCAAAACAGGTAAGCAGATATCCCGATGTCCCGATCTTTTGTTCCCGGTCGATAATGTGGGCCAATCCGCGGAACCGCTCTTGAGAAAAAACGGTCCCGGTCGAGAGCGTGTATTTAATGGTAATCGAAACAACGGACTGATGCAGGTCAATTGAAAGCGAGTCAGACAGCACCGGGATTTCAACCATTGAGTGACCGCCGTTCCCAATTAGTTTTATTTTGAATCGCCCGCAAGAATCCGAAACGTCAACCCCGTCAATCTCAATCGTTGCAGAGGGTTTGAGAGCCGATGGCGTTGATTGTGTGAGAGCCGCAAGCATATCGGCTGAAACAATTGTCGCGCTTCCGACCAGCCCAATTATGTTGTAGTCGATAATTGCCGAATGGTCGATCCGGCCAAACCCGATCACGCTCCCAGGAATCCCGCCGATTGTCATTAAATCACCTCTCGGATGATTTTAAAAGTTGCTTCAACGCGCTTCCTTCCCGCTTTTTCGTTGGGGTAAACAACGGCGTCAATCTCTGCCTCGTAGACGTGCTCACCGTCGGAAAGGAAACAGGTTGAATCGTTGTCATCAATCAGCTTGAGGATATCAGCCTGAGCGGTTAGGACAATCTCGGAATAAGAGATATTGCCGGTCGAGATATATTTATCCCCCGATTGTCTGATAACCGATCCGGCTAAACTCTGCTCCTCTGCCGATGGTCGCACGCGCTTGATAACAAAATCTTTCACCCACGGCAAAACGCATGTCCGAAAAGTGGTTGCTGATCCGACGCTCGTTATTGTAATCATGCTCCGGCTATCCTCACGTTTTCGGCCCTGGCAAGAATCCCCGCACGCTTGAAAACATCGGCAAGGAAATCATTCATAAATTTTGAGAAGTCCTGAACCGTGATTTTATGAAGAATGCCGCTTTTCTGCGCCTGCGTTAATGCCTCGGCAAGCATCGCCTGTGCCCGCGCCTGTGCTTCGGCTGCGGTGATTGCGCGATTCTGAAAAGCGAGTTGTGCACGAAGAACACCAAAGAGACTTTGAATCTGTTCGCGCCTGACACCTTGAGCCTTCCATCTGTCAAACTGAGAGCCTTTTCCAATGCCGCCGATTTCAAGATCCGCTAATGCGGTAAAAGCGTCAGACAATTCTTTTGTGAGCGAAGTTACTCCGGCTGTTGCAGAGCCGAAAATATCGCCGAAAGATTTTACCGTGTCTCCGATTGATTTCCCGATATCCGTGAACGATTTCCCAATATCGCTTGCTTCTTTTTTTACCGACACGGATGCCTGTTTCATGGTCTTTGGCATAGTGTCTTTTCCAAAAACCTCAATATGTTTTCCTGTTCTTTTTACCTTGGAAGAAAGATTATCCCAGTCGGTAGTTGCGCCCGGTTTGATTTTGTTGATTGCCGCTGTTGCCTTTGCCGCCTGCCCGGTAAAATCAGGAACATCTATTTTCATTCCCTCAAAAAACTTTTCGCGCTCAAAATCAGCACCCATGAAGCCCGATGCCATACTCTGTGTAAAGGCCCTTGAAGCATCAGCCGAGCCTTTTATTTGGATTTCCATTTCTCTCAAAGACGTTTCAATATTCCTCCCCAGCGTGGTTAAACCAAGGGCGTCTGAAATGTTCGGAAAACTTGCAAAGATTCCAAACATTTTTGATACAAAGGTCCGGGTGAAATTCAGGGCGTCGGCCCAAAGGCTTGCGATTGCATCGGAAACAGAATTGAACACAACCGCCGCCGCCTTGCCGATTAATGCAAGCGGCTTGGTAATTATTGCACCCACAACCGAAAGGGCATCCATGATTGTATTGACGGTGCCAACAACGATCACGGCAATTTCTTGAAAGGTGTCGGCATAGAAACTAAGGACATTGGTTAGTGCGGTCTTTGCAAGTTTTTCTCCATTTTGAAAACTATCGTCAATGTTTCCAATAAAATGATTCAGTGTTGCATCCCCGTCAGACCAAAGCATATCAAGCGATTGAAATATTACTTCAAAAAAATTAGTTACTACTGTTTTGTTGCCTCCAAAAATATTTATAAACCAAAGAAAACTGTCAGCCAAATCGGTTGTTAATTTAATTAGTGCGGGCGAATCGGCAATGGCCCCCGCTATTTGTGTTTTAAACTCGTCGAACCTGACAGAAACCGATTTGAAAATATCACCTAGATTCACGCCGGTTTCGCCGAATTGCTGGTTTTTATCCTTGATAAGATCAATGACGCTTGCATACGTTGCCCCGGTCTTAACGATCAATCCAACATCCTTGAGCGCTCTAGTTGTTCCTTTTTGAAATGATGATGCTATGGATTCTGCAACCGATTCAAAGGGCTCCTTTGTCGCCTCACTCCATTTTTTTGCATAGGTCAGGATTGTTTCAAGATCCCCGCCCACGATACCCGCCGCAAGAAATTTAGTTGCAATCCGCATTGAATCAACTGCCGTTATGGTTCCGTTGGAAACCTCCTTGAATGTTGAAATTATTTTGGTTCCTGATTGCCCGAAAGAATCAGCAAAGATGTTGAATTGCTTAAATTGCTCGTTAAAATCCCCGCCCCTTGCAACGAATCCAGCAAATGCCTGACCCGCGTCTACGGACATCTTTGCAAGGGATTCTAGCCCGTTTATAGCCCCGCCGATAACCGAGGGAATCAGACTGAAAGTTTTACTAAGCCCTGCCGTTGCGAGGTCGATGAGGGAGATTTTATTCTTGAACTGCTTCGCTTTTTCTGTTAAGTCGGTTCCAAAGATCCCGGTGTCAATCGCCTTCAAGCCGTTGGCTGTTTTACTGGCCGAATCAAGGATACTCTGGAATGCAGTATTAGCCTGCGAGGGGTTAGCCTCGATCAGAACCTTGAACGCTCCGGCAACATCAATGGGCATCTTTCAAGTCTCCATTGCGACGGTGATATTCCCACCAGCCGTTATACTCTTCGTCGGACATTTCAAAAATCTGGCCGATCGTCCACCCGTGTTTATCAGCCAGGTTGAAGTATTTAAAAATCTCCGGGTCATCAAAGACCCGGCTGATTTCTAAGGGTTTCCGGATAGTCCTGAAATGGCGGCGGCAAAGGAGTTAATTTCCATTCCAGCGCCTTCGATGCCCATTATGACGGGTAACTCCGTGTCCTCGAAAAATCTCTTCCCGGTTGAATCGGTGGCGCAAACTATCACCATTGCGGCTTCGAGTTTCTCACTGTCTTCCTGGTCTTTGTAATTCGACAGTTTACGCGCGTGCGCCCGATCCCCCTGGGAAGCTGGTTTATAAAACATCCAGCCCCCCAAGGCTTTGATAAAGAACTTTTGGGGCTCTTTCTTCACGCGGGAAATGAATTGATGCTTAGTCAGGATCGGGAATTCTTCGGGAACAACAGCGGCTTTCTCTACAGCACTCATTGTTAAACTCCCCTGAATTCGACGTTTCCGTCAATTGTGAAACTGATTTTTTCCACCATTCCAGTTCCCACTTTGTTTTCGGTTCCCCAGTCTTTTATGACGGCTGCAAACTCGTAATACTGAGAAGGGACCGCAGAGTTAGGAACAAGCCTGATGATTGCCGTTCGGCGTTGCATTGCGGTCTTCCAAACAAGATCGTCGGCAACAAAGAACCGATCAAAACTGCCTTCGCCCTTGATTGGCCCAGAAAAGTCCGACTCGGCGGCAAAGTCGCCTTGCGCTTCAAGCTCGATTGTGTCTGAGGTTCCTCCAAGGGTCCATCCTTCGGTATCTCCGAGTTTTGCAATCAACGCCTCCTGATCGTAAAAGCTGGCGTAAAAGGTCCGGGTTGCTGATGATTCGTGACAAGCAAGAAGATTGGCATTAGGCAAAACCCCGCCTTCAACCGGGAAGACAGTAAACGTGGGAATTTCCGTGCGCTCCTGCAAAAGCGTTCCGGCAGTCAGCTTGTAGACAATATCGGCAGCAAGCGTCAGAGCTGCGGTTCCTGGGGTCAATTTAACCGCAAGTGCAAGGGTATCCCCGGCTGTCACAAATGCCGGACCTCCTGCGGTAGCCCAATTATCGTTAAAGGAGGATGCGCCGGTAATGAGGGTTCCAGTTGTTACCGCTGCCGTGCCGGTGTCATTATCGACAGAAATCATGTGCCACTGCTTATCTGCTGCATGCCGAGTCAGCGTCACGGTTTGCGTTGACGTATAAGTCAGTGTGGGGGTAACACTTGAATTATCAGAGTACAACTTGTGAGTTGACAAAACAATCGTATTGACGGTCGTCCCCGGAACGGCTGACACTTCGCCCACGAAGCCTTGTAGTCTTACGGTCGGAACTTTGCTTTTGTTCCACATCGAACTCGGGGAAGTTTCATAAAAGCGGGTATATGCCGTTCCCTGAATTGTCTTTGATGCCTGTTTTACAAGCGCCTGGTTTGCAAGAGAAATTCCATCACTAAAAGAAATATGAACTTCCCCGTTTTTGCCGGTAATTCTAGACATTGATAAGCCTCCTGTTAAAAGTTAATTAAAATCTTCTTCCGCCCGGATTTCACCTCGACAGGCAAAAACCGGATAGGAAATTTCGGTATTCGGGTCGATAATTTGACCCGTGCGTTCATACCCCTTTGCCTTGAAATACTCGATAATAACTGCTTCAAAGCGGAAATAGATTTGTTCGAGAATGGCTAATCCATCCATTGTTACCAGAGCGCCCGAGGTTGTAGAACTGTCTTTGGAAATTACAATGGAAAAGAAGCATCCATTCTGCCGTCCGGTTTTATTTTGTGCCGGGGTCGGAACTCCGGGCCGCAGGGCAATCATCGGGATGTTTGCGGCTGCCGGTTGCGCCAAGTCGTTGACCCCAATAAAATACTTCAGAGCCGAAGCAGTCTGAGCAAAAACATAATCATTAAGCGTTGCATCGGCCTGTAATGCAGTAACAATTTCAGACATCAAAGCCGAGGGGCCCCGAGGGAAACTCATTTAAGGCCTCCAAGAACGGCTGCCATTTTAGCCGCCATGATTTTTTGTAAATTCCCCTTATTCCGATCCCACGCGGGTGTAACCAAATCGCGGGAAGGCTGCACGATCGGCTTGTGATTGGGGCTGAGCGGATATCCAACGGCAGCAAAATACCGCCTGAGCCCAAAGGATGTCGGTTTTGTTTGCCCCTCTTGAAATATCCGGAAAAGGTTTTTTCCTGACTGACTCGTGGTTTCGTCGAGGGTTCCTGATTCAGCGGATAGGCCATCGGCAGACATGACATACCGAAAGACTCGTGCAAGTTTCCCGAGAAATTTTGTGCTCGTTCCCGCAGAGGTATTGCGGGTAATTTTCCTCAAGTTTTTTCTACCTGCGGGCGGGATGCCTTTCGGGATTTTCGGGAAAACTTTTAATTTCGGCCAGGAAAACTCATTGCCTTTAACGACGTTTGCAAAAATGGTTTTAAAGTAGAAGGCTCCGGTCCTGACGGCCGATCTTGTGGCCCTGTAAACCTGTTCAGGACTTGCTTTTAGTCCCGCAAGTAATTGCGTAAGCATCCCCTGGTCAGGCCCTATTTTCAGAAAAGGCATTTATGATACCCTCCTGTCGGTCGAGATTTGCAGGGACCACGAGATGTCATCACCGCCCGTAACGTCTTCAATTCGCCAAGTTGTACCATCGGCCAGAATCGTATCATACCGCTGTGGAGTTGGGTATTCAGATTTCCGGGCAATCGCAAACGCAAGGGTTGTTTGTCCGTTCAAATCACCAAGACCGTTTACCTGCCCCAAGTCCATTGTAATCGTCGCGGAAAATGAAGACAAAGAGGTTGTGACAGTCGCAGAAATAGCAAACTCATTCTTGCTGAAAAACACCGACTGATCCGTTGTCATTTGCGTCTTGAATGTCATTTTCTACGTTCTTTCCCCACCACACAAACATGAAGCATTTTTTTCGCTTAGGCTTTTCTACCAGACATTTCCCGCAGGGGGGCGGGTTGTTCCAAAAAATACCCACCCCCCCGAAGGATTTGTCAGTGCGGTCAAGCAGGCTATCCAAGCAACTTGACTTTGATCGTTGTGGTTGCCGTGTTTTGTTCATAAACTCGAAGATTCGAGCAAGCGGTGTTAGGGACTCCGGTACCGGAATTGAGTAGGAGCTTTCCGTTACCGTCTACTTTGCAGTTTGTGAGACCGATCGTGAAAGCCGCCACTGCGGAAGCTGTAACACCGAAAACCCCCTCAAGCTGCGCTGTTCCGGTCGCGCTGTCGGCGATATCTTCGGCTATAACCCCGGCAGCAGAAATACCATCGGCCATTATAATCGAATTTGCGGCAAGAGTACCAGCCGTTGAAATCGCGTTGGTATAAGGCATTGTCCTACCTGGCCCATCGTAGTTGTTCATTTTTTGCCTCCTTAATAAGCAATCGAAGTGTAAGAGATGGGAATGGTTGTTGAGGAAATAAAGGCGACTCCCACGGTTCCGACGTTAAGTTTGAGCGGATTTGCAGGAGTTACTAACAAGCCGCTTCCGACAGTTGCTACCGTAGGGGTTGGGCCGCCAACATTTACCCAAACCTCATTTGACCCGGCAGCGGCGGTTGAGGAGCCTATTCGTAATTCAAGGTAATGCCTGCTCGTCTGTTGAGTAATCGGGGCCGCAGTGGATGTGCTTGAGCTTGCTATGGTTATTGCGGTTGAATGGGCGGTAACTTTTACGGTGTTTGTGCTCGAATCCATTTTGACCGTGTTTGCAGTGGAATCAAGCTTCACCGTAACTGGTTTCCCAATGGAAGCGTCATCAATAGCGGCACGTGCCGCTATCCCAAGACCGATAATGATCGAAACAACGACAACCAGAGGGATAAATTTTTTAATCGTTTTCATCGGTTAGGCTCCCGCATTGTAATACAGCCCTCTGAAGCCAAGGGCTTTTGCAACGGCATCGAAATACATGGTATAGGTCGTCCCGAGAATGTTTGAGTTGTCAATGGTTTCAACCATTGTCGGGGTTTCCACGCCGTTCAGAAATGACACCTCGACGGTCGGCTCGATCATCGGATTGGCCGCACCAAACCATTTTGTTCCGGTAATATTTGTGTCAAGCACATGGACAATTCCGGTATTCGGATTTAGCACGCCCGAACTCATATCAGCAACGGGAAGAGATGTTGAATTGATAAGCAGCCATGCATTTGTTTTATGGGTTGATCCGGTGAGGATAAATTTCGGGGCAATATTGAGTTTCGATCCTTTCGGCCCAACCTGATTGAGCATCGCAATTTCGGCATCACTCCATGTTGTAGAGGAAACGGCAGCCCCGCTTGATGCTTGGTTTGCGTGGCCTCCTGCCGTGGTTACGGCGGTCGTGTTGAACAGTGTTCCGGTGTCAGCAAGGGCGGCATTGTCCAAGAGAACCGCATAAGGAAGGCTGTTGATTGTCGAGGCAACGGCAAACCCCATTGCCTTGAATGGATCGAAGGCATTAAGGTCATCATTGATAAGTGCTTGCCGAGAGAATCCCATGTTTTCAGCATAGGTGACAACCGCAACATTTTCCCCGGAATCTGACAGGGTAATATATTTTATTTCGGCCCCCGGTCGAACGATCCTGAAATTTGCGGCATCGGAAATACGGGTCCGACTGGCAGTTTTGAAATCCTTGCAAGTGCCCTTACTGCACCATATTCTCCATGTTTGTGCGGCTTGGTTATATCCAATCAAAAGAATTTTGTTTGCACTGTTGGCAAGGACGTAATCAAAGTCAGACGTTCCCATCATACCGACTTCGCGCTGGCCAATAACTCGTTTCCCGAGAGCTACTAAAAGAATTTGCTCGTTGTCCATGCGGGAGTGTTTAATTCCTTTTCGCTCCAGGCAAAGGCGGGCCATCCCTGTGAAGCCAAGGCGAGAGATTTCTTTTGCGCCTTCAGCGGGCTTTTCAATTGCAAGTCCCCGTGAAAGCACAAGCCCATCGACCGCTGCGCTTCGGAATTTGTCTGTTTCATCGGCAATCAATTCAGTGTTCTGGTGCAAAGGTTTCCGGGTTTCCTCAAGTTTATCAAGGATCTTGGCCCGCACGTCTTCAATCTTGGTGTCGGCCTTGATAAAGGTACCCGCCATCTCCTCAACACCATGCCGACGGCAGAGGTCTGTAACTTCGGTGGAATATTTCAGAGCGTTTTCCCGCGCCTCTTTGCGAACCTTTTCAAGATCCACGGTAAGGGCGTCCGGCTTATTCGCATCTGCCCTGATGTTGTCCTGATCGGCTTTCGGCATGGCTGTAATAAACGCCAAGGCCTCCGCATCAGTCGATCCCGGCGCGAGCCCGCGAAGGATCAAAAGATCATATAATTTTTTGTTCATTGCAAAATGAACCTCCTTTGATTTCTGCGGGATTTCCGCAGGGATTTCTTTGTTGAATTCCGCTCTCATTTTCGCATTAGGATCGGCACCAATCGCACAAACCGAATCTTCTAAAAGCTCCCATTCGGTAGCGATTCTCAGCGGTCGATCAACGGCTGAAAAGGATTTTCCGTTAATGCTTGCCGATGCGCCAACGTCCACATAAACAGGGTTTGAGTAGCGGTATCTAACCGAGCCGTCTTTCAAGTGACCGCCTTTGATTAGGGTCATTGCCTCATTTCCGCAGTCGTTCTCAGCAAAATTTCGAACCCCAATAAGCTGGTCGTTTTCGACCTTCATGTTTCGAGTCGAGCCTGCCTGTTTTTTGATTGTGGAATCATCATGCGTATCGAGCAAGGGAACCTGTTCGGGGAACCTCGCGCCAGACATCATCAGGATTTCATCGACCATGCAGCCCATGCGGTAATCCGGGCACATGATCGGCGTTTCGGTAGCCATGACTGCGCGGATGGTTCGGGCCTTTTCGTCGAATGTGGACAAATCCAGAGACAGCGCCCGACGCCCTGAGATTGACTCTGGCGGCTTGGGTTTTTTATTTGTTTGCGGCATTTTCTTCCCCCGTCTTTTCAGGTATTTGCTTTGGATTTTCTTCTGTAATTGGCTTCTTTTCAGCCTGTGCAAACGTCTGCACTGAGGCGTCATCCTGCCAGATATCCAGCTCTTTCATGGTTTTTTTATCGTCGGCGCAGGAGTTAAACACATCATCCCGGTCTTGCCCCCGGTCTTCAATAGCCTCTGTCCGGCTGATAATCCCGAGATTTAACGCCTCGGATAACGCTTGTACATCTTGAACGGGATTGATATACTCTTGTCGTGGGCGGCTGAACTTGACGCGCCGATAGTTTGAAATGTTTTTTTCATAATCAAAAAGATCAACCTTCCCGCGCAAGACAGCCCAGTCAAGCCACTTCCAGAAGAGTTTGTTATTAAATTTCCGGTCGTTGTTTGCCGCTTCCATCCTGAAAAGTTGCCGCTCAAGGATCATTGCCTGTCGCTCGGATGAAAAATTTCCTTGAGAATAATCGCCACTCAAGGCTGAGTAGCTCTGTCCGACACCCACAGAAATAGCCCGCAGGTTGGTTCTCATGAATGCCTCGTAAATTGGCCCTGGCTGATCGGGCTTCATGCAGGCGGGTTCTTCACCGTCCGCAAGATAATGAATCCCGCCCGGCTCAACATATTTATACCGCTTGTTTGTCACAATTGAGCCGGTATCTACGCCCGTATCCGGGCCGTTCATGTACTCATCAGGCATTTTTGTTTTAATGAAAATCCCATATGCGGCGGCAAGGCGGGCAAGAATCATCGTTGAGTCGGAAAGCTCACCGATATCGAAAAGGTTCATCACGACCGAAGCAAAATGAGAAATACCCATTGAGGATGAAGCGCGATTTCTGTCGAAAACATGAAGAACGCGGTCAGCCGGGACAGTCTGAATCTTTGTTGTGAATCGCACATTATCGCCCGGATGCACGTCATAGAAGTGATAATTAACGGGCTTGCCGTAGATATCAATTTCAATTCCCCTTACCGCAAAATTCTTGCCGTTATTCATCGGTCCATCAACGCTGGTCGCAAGCTGATCTGATTCGATAATTTGGATTTTCATATCCCGATTGGACTGACTGTCTATACAAAAAGATTGCCCGTCAATTACTTTGTGCCGCGCATTCAGGATTTGAGCATCGACCAGTCCATCACCGTTCAAACAGCAATCCTCGGACCATTGCATGAAAGCCTGTTCGATTTTGTCGGCTGTGATTTTGTCGATTCCTTTTCCATCAGGAAGCCGAACCTTGCTTTGAGGAAAGTTCCCCTCGCCGACGACATTGGCTACAAGCCGCTTTATCGCCCCGGCAACGTACGCATTATTTCTTTCCAGGGACTTTACCCGGTTGCGGATTTCCTGGGCCCCTAACCGGGCTTCGGCGTCTCCGCTTTTCATCGTCGGTCGCCAATTTTGATTATGCCCGGTCAGCTTCGCCGCATCGTATTCCCGCATGGCGTTTAAAATTTGATGAGCCCGTTGGTATTCAATCGCTTTCCTTGGTGAAAAAATAGCGATAGCCCGAGAAAGAGCATCAGTCGTAAATGTGTAAATACTCATACGCGGTTATTGGTGAAGATCGGGTTCATCGACCCGCCGCCATTATTACGCCGTGAAAGTTTTAGCTCAGTCTCTGTAATCTCGCTGGACAGCCACTTTTCATCAGCCATCGTCAGCGTTTTCCCACCAATTGAGTATGATTTTCTGAGTAAAATAGCGGTTCTGGCCGTATAAAGGGAGGTTAAATAAACTTGCAAATCGGCGGTTGATTGCACGTATGCCATGCCTTTACCCTCCTTTTCGGCCTAAAAAAAGACTATCCGAGGATTCCGGCCCCGGATAGCCTTTACCAAAATTGCCTTAACGTCCTTGTTTCAGCAATTATTTTCTGTTTCTATTTTTACTATGTCGGTTTTTTCCTTTATATGCAATTTTTTGAATCTGATTTTCTGGAATTTTCGCAACTTCTGTTTTCAGCTTTGGTTGAATAGACTTGAAAGTATTGCCGCAAAAATCGCATGAATGGTATCTTTCGACCTCAGTTTCGCCTGACCGCGTGGTTGTTACTCGGGTTAATTTGCTGCCGCAAAAAGGGCAAAGAAGTTCTTTCGTAAATTCAAGGATTGCGTTTTTTATAGAATCGACGATAGTACAAAGTATTTCTTGAATCGGCTTGCCCGTTTCTGAATGGACGAGCACGGCGAACTGACGGACTTTCAAAGGGATTTGCATTTCTATCCCTCCCCAATTCGCGCAATTTGAGTATATTTAGTCCAAGTCCATCCCTTATCATCGAGGATATATCCTGGTTTTGATATGATATGGTCGAAAAGTCCGGTTATCCCTATGGCTGCCGCTGTTTGTTTCGCGTAGGGTTCCCCACGCGATGACCATAAAACGAGGGAAAAACCTGCCGTCTTCTGCGATTTGCACCAATCGACGGTTCTTTCGTTAATGAATTGGCCGGTTCTGAGCGTGCCGTCTACGTCTACAAAGATCACTTTAGGCTTTTGATATTGCACATTATCTCCCCCTTGTATACGGATTTCCGCTTGAATTCCCGCCTTTGAGGAACGGGTTTTCCTGTTGTTTCTCTTCGATTTTCTGTACAACCTGCGATTCCTGCCTCTGTTCATGCCGCTGTAACTGCTTATAAAACATCCTTATCCCTCCTCGGAAAGCGTCGTTAATCAATGCCTGGTTGATAATCGCGGTATCAAGCTGATGGTTATCTTTCTGATGTTTTTTCACCCACGTGTATTTCCCGGTCGAGCGGTCCCGCGTCTTTTCCTCAGCAAGTATCTGCTGGAAATAGGCATCAGTAGTATCGGCGTGGAAATGCAGCGGGGAAGCCCCATCGTCGCCCTGAATTGCACGAGAAAAGAAAAGGTCCTTCAGTTTGTCGGTATCCAAATGGAAAAGCGTGATCCCGCCAGGAATGGCTTTTCCAATGCGTCCAGGCATCCGATCAATGATAGAAAACCATACCGCAGAATCACGGGCTTTCGATGACCCCTTTGTTCCGAAAATGACGTTATGGCCGGCACGCCGCAAGAAATCATACGCCTCGGCAGTCCGGCTCCATCCGTCCTCCTCGGTTCCCTTGCCGCCGCCCGTGTCTAGTCCAGCCCGCCATATCTTTTTCACCCCGCCGTCTTGAATATCAAAGGTTTCGTCATAAACTATTTGCCGGATCTGTTCGAAAGTTTCAATCTCTCCGTCCCAGATCATGCTTGAATGTAGGCTCATGTCCCGGTATTCATGCGCCCAAACACTGAACCAGAAGGAATACTTCTGCATGTCAAATCCGGCAGTTAGACAAATTGCCCCTTTTGGTACAACTTTTTTGGGCAGGTCGGTTTTTCTTTGGGCTATCGGGAGGTCGGTTGTATCTTTTACGACATGCGTCCAATGCTCTGCAAGAGCATTATTGATAAACGATTGCAATTCAAGAACATCATTTCGGGCGTCAAGGAAATTCTCGACCAACACCTCAAGAGCGCCACCAGGAAAAAGGCTGATCGTTCGCGGGATGTGGAATCCTACCGACTTTATTTTACCCGTGATCTTTTCCCTTGGCAGCATAACGCCCTTTTGTACTGCCGCGTTCTTTTCGGCATTTGTCCACAGAGCTTCGCACGAAGCGCAATGATACCGGGCCGTCTTTGCCGCCTCGCGGTTATTCTCCATCTTCTCATAGTGGATATATCCGCTCTGTCTGCTGATTCCCTCAACCCTAATTTCCTTTTGGCTGAATTTGAGCGGCTGCAAATCCCCGCAAGCAGGGCAAGGAACGCACCAATCATATTGCGCGTCACATTTATTGATCTCAATATCCATGTTGTCACCCGCAACGGTTACAGAGGAAAGCATGACAATTTTTTTGTTCGGAAAAGTTTCGGTTCGCTGTTTGATCCTGTTAATGACCGACCCCTCAGACTGAGTTTTCCCGTATGCAGGCTTGGTTATCTCGTCGAGAATTAACCTGCGAATCGGCCTTGACGCTGTCCGGGCAATAGAGGACGCCCAGGCCATGATGACAGAAAAATTGTTTTTCAGGATTATGCTTTCTTGCCCGAACTCGGCTTCGATAAGCATTTTCGAGAGCGGAGGGGATGAGCGAAACATCGGCAACAACCTTTTCTTGCAGGTTTCCTTTGCCGTGTCCTCGTCGGCGAATACCACCATTACGGGGCCAGGGTCATTATCAGCGTCTTTCCCCATCCAGGTTATAACCGTTTCAGTCCCGGCAATTTGCGTTGCCTTCTGAATTACGACGGTTTCGATATCCTCGTTATCGAGAGCCTCAAGGACTGGCCGGAAAAATGGTATCTGAGCCAATGACCACGGGCCGGGTTTCGCGCTCGTGAGAATCGAAAGCTCACGATTCTTGCGCCCCCATTCCTCGGTGGAAATGTTTTCAGGAGGGGCGGCTACAAGGGATTCCTCAGAAGACCACGGTAGTTTCGTTATTTTTTCTTTTTTGTTTCGCAAAATTTCCCCGATCTCGAATACGCCTGCAAAAGTTGAATTGTGTAATCCTTTATGATTTTGCGGATCTCTTCGGCTGGTTTCATTTCACAAAGCACGGGCAAAGCCTTGTCGAGAGAAAGCATCCCGGTCTTGACCTCGCCTACACGCTTGCACCATTCAGTTATGATTTCGTCGCGGTCGATGAGATTTCCCTTTTCCTTCTCACACGCCATCTGCTCACGTTCTGCCTTGGCCTTCCAGTAGTCGCGGCGGGCTTTCGTCAGGGTTTCATCATACTCTTCGTTGCCGGTATTGATTTCTTTTTGCCACCAATCGAAGCACGCTTTCAGATTGTAAGTCGCGTATGATACCTTCGGCATCCCCGCCTTAGTCCAGGCCGCAATTGTTTTCATCGTGACCCCAAAGAACGCTGCCGCCTCGGTTGTCGAGATGTCGAAAGTTGTTTCTTTCCGGTTTTGCTCTGCCTCGAATTCCTCGATCTGTTGCAGTTCAGCGCGGGTCAGGGTTTTACCTTTATTTAGCTTGGCAATCAGCCCCGCAATGTTTTTCTTTTTCGCATCATTTGAGATTGTCATTTGTCGGCCTCCGGGGTCAGGTTTTCCCAATCGCAATCTATTTCTATTTCGCCACAAGCCTCGGTTGCTTTTTTTGAATCTCCCTTTACAAAAATTAAAACATTCTGATGAGTTTTCCCTAGTTTGCGACTTACGGAAAACGCTTGCCCCGCCCTTATTGGTAGAGAACCTATTGCCGTTAATATAATTGCCTCATTGTAAAAACTTAGCCCTGCGGCCTTAAACGCCTCAACCGTATCCCCAACAAAATTATAATAGAACCCTTTTTTGTCTCTAACTTCGCCTACCACAAAACATGCAAAACGATCAGCCTTGAGAAGCGGGGCGGTTTTTTGAATAATTTCAAAATATGCGTTTCGGAATTCGGAGTATTCTAGGGTTGATAGGTCTTTTTCGTGGTCTGAATAAACTTCAAGATTAGCATAGGGCGGGCAGGAAAAAATAAAATCCGCTTCAACATCCTTGCAAATATTTCCAATATCTCGGCTATCGCCACAACGCCAGTCGGGTTTAATTTCTCCGGCTATATTGGACTGTGATTTATTTGCTTCAATCTGCCTTTCACTCAGGTCTACCCCGAAATATTTTCTCCCTAATCGGCTTGCCACGATGCCCCGCACGCTTCCCCCCGCGAACGGATCAATGACAACCCCACCAATAGGGGAAAACCATCTATATGCAATTTCGCAAAGAACCGGGTCGAATATGCTTGTGCCGGTGGCCTCCGAAATATTGCCTTCGGGACCGAAGGCTTTTGCGCCATACTTTTTTGATGATTCTGTTTGTTTGCCATTAAGCCAGGCACCACCACCACCACCACCGGGAATAGCGGTCGCCTTTTTTTTTCTATCAAGCGGCATCTTTGCCCCCCCCGGAATCGCGTTTGCGTTTTTCATATTATCGGTTTCCCTTTTCCGTCACCGCGTTGTTTTTTTGAGTAGTCGCACGCGGGCCTTGGGGACCCGCCCGGCGAAAGGCGTTTAGTTTGCCTTGATTCTTGAAGGATGCGACTCTCTCTCTCTCTCTCTCTCTCTGCCCGCTAATTTGTCTATATGTTGGTTTTTCGCCGGGCTTTGATCTTGCGCTTGTTCCGGGTTGCCCCCCCGCCCTAGTTCGCTTTTTATGCCGATCGCCAACCACGTTTTTTTTCTGTCTTGCCACCATCCCTCGCGAGCATTGAAAACAGAAAAGGGCGGAATTAAAAACCTATCTGCGAGGCTTCCCTTTGGCAAAACCGAGTCTGCTTCTGTTCCCGTAATCAAATCAACATCCAATCCATAAATCGTTAAATCAATCTCTGGGATTTCGGCAAGCTCCAACTTTAAAAGCTCCTGATCCCACCCCGGCTTGTTACACGCATTATCGGCAATCCGCGCCGCCTTGACCTGAGCGGGCGTTAAATCCGTTCGCACGATCACCGGGAAATCTTTCAGCCCGAGGGACTTGGCCGCTGCAAGCCTGCCATGGCCTTTAATGATAACTCCATCGGCATCTACCACGATAGGCTGGTCTGGCTTGAAATCGCGGATGGATGCAAGGATAGCCGCATCATCGTGGAGCTTACTATTTTTTTCATATGGGATTATTTTTTCCAACGGCCAATATTCAATTTTCATGCCAACTCCTTAGGGTCTGAGGCAAATTCACCACAAAGCGTCAAGTTTTACTTTAACCCATGAAAAAAAGTGAGGTTGTAAAGCCTCACAAAACTTCTGCGACT
>ERZ1292629.1637-Hain-H43-01um-R1-1637-length-21078-cov-31_pt2 | contig 20253 bp, 23 predicted proteins | sample MGYA00564399_ERZ1292629 | MGnify/ENA primary metagenome ERZ1292629 (study PRJEB36523, sample SAMEA6512636) | groundwater metagenome | collected 2019-01-08 | study: AquaDiva: Metagenomics assemblies of 32 groundwater samples | reverse complement strand
AAGACGGCCTCTACAAAGCCGCCCGCGGCATCACGAGTCTTGAAGAAGTCCTCCGTGCCGTAACCGAATAGTTTATTATTTTACTTCTTGAATAACTCCGTCAATTTTCGAGTAGCATAGTAACGTACCGTACGGCCAGATTTCCGACGATCAAGAAACCCAAGTCCGACCAGCTGCTTAACGTCTTTAGCAGCCGTCGGCCCCGCTATACCATTTATCTTTTCGTACGAGGCTGTCGAGACAAATTCTCCCGGGTTTGCATGGAGATATTGCAATACGCGCACCTGGCGATCGTTCAAATTATAGCTACCAACCAAGTCATGATGTAGTGTGGCATGCTCTTTCGATTTTTTAGTGACATAGGCTCGAAAATAACGCAACGCTTCTTCAATCTTACGAGCGTGATAATCCAAAAAATAGGTGAGGTCTTCATCATCTTGCTCTGCGTATACATAAGCCATGCCATATTGCGAGTGAGCTTCTTTTATGACACGCGAAATTGGTAGATATGTGAATCCCCAGTAGCCATCACGAAGAAGACTCCAGTAAAAAAGAAGGCGGGCGAGTCTACCGTTTCCGTCGACGAACGGATGCAGATATGCGATCCAAAAATGGAGCATGATAGCCTTAACGACTGGATGTGTGAATTGTTTAGGGTTCCCGAGCGATTCGTTCGCGTATACAATAAGTCGGTCAAGTTCTCTCCTCACGAATACGGGTTCGAGACCTTTATGGTAAACGGTTCCTCTCCCATCGATAACGTATACATCATCATCTTTACCCTTACGCAACCGTCCAGCATCTTTAGTATCCTCTAACGTACCCTCCGTCAAGATTTCATGAAGACGAAGAAGCATTTCAAGAGAGAGCGGCTCATTCTTATAACCCTCCTCAATCGCAAGCATTGCTTTGTAATTGCTCACGATCATTCGCTCGGATTTCGTGCCCGGTTTCCGACCCTCCATCAACATGCGTTTCGCAACCTTACGGGCTGTATTAGCGCCCTCAAGCTGGGATGACGCAATGGCCTCTTCCATCACGCCACGTGCTATAAACTCTTGCCGATATCTCTCATCAAGATCTATGCCGCGCAAGCGAAGCATGCCACCCAAGCTCATATCTATTTCGTGGAAGAAAGCATCGAGTCGTGCCATAGACCGCCACGCGAAAGGTTTCCCTTGCTCTGTTCTGACAGGGGTTGTACGCATACGAGACACGACCCCGCGAGAAATCTTTACCGCCATCCAAGCAACCTCCGGCTTAATGCCAAGGGTGATTGCTTTATGGCGAAGAGTATCCCAGTAATGATAATTTGGATTTTCGGACCATTGCAGAATTTCACGCATTTCTGCCGATGGGTCATTGAGAGATCGGAGTCCTTCGTCTGTGTCTGTTTTGTTTAATTTTGGTTTTTCCAGCTTGAAAAGCATACTTTTTTAGATTACTTAGATTTAAGTGAAATTTAACCTATTTTTAAGTAGTGTGCAAGCCCTAGCTGTGGATTACCTTCGACACTCTCGAATTATGTAAAGTTTGGTAATTTTTAACCTATTTTTAAGTAATCTGCACAGTACTCCAAAAAGATCCTTAAGAGGGGTTATGGTCTCAACACGAGTTCATATTAACATAAAATTCCGTCTTTACATGCTACGATTATTACTGATGAAATACCGCGCTGTGATACGGAAAGAGGGGGCAGTGAACCAAACTCGCGTTATTGAAGCGCCGTCGCGCTTCGCGGTGTACGACCAGATACAAAAAGAGGGAGGAACGGTTGTTGAGCTCGTTGAAGGCGGGGACGGTTTTAAATTTCCAGCATGGTTCTCTATCACTATCGGCGCCGGGATAAAACGCATTGAGATTATCCGAACTGCAAAAAATCTCTCCGCCATGCTCTCTGCCGGTCTGTCTATTTCCCGCGCCTTATCCGTCATTGAGCGCCAATCTGGCAATAAAAGATTGAAGGCGGTCGCCACCGGACTCTCCGATTCTGTCAAAGGCGGAACGTCGTTTGCCGACGCATTGTCTGCGTATCCGAAGATATTTTCAGAACTGCTCATAGCGATGACAAGAGCCGGCGAAGAATCGGGTTCTCTGGCGGGTTCTCTGTCCGTCGTCGCTCTGCAGATGGAGCGTTCGGAAGAACTCGTACGAAAGATCCGAGGCGCGATGATTTATCCCGCGATCGTCGTCACGGCCATCGTCATCGTCGGCATTTTGATGCTTATCTATGTCGTGCCGACACTGACAAAAACGTTTACCGACCTCGGCGTACAAGTCCCTCTCGCTACTCGCGTAATCGTCGCCTTGTCCGACTTTATGGTCGCTCATGTTCTGCTCGTCCTTATAACAATCATCTCGGTCGTGGTCGGAGGCATTGTTTTCGTACGTTCAAAAAAAGGCGGAAATACGGTTATCCGGTGCGTGCTTCTTCTGCCGGTAATTGGCGAGCTCGTCCGAGAGACGTACACGGCGCGCGCTTCACGTACGCTCTCGTCGCTTCTTTCCTCCGGAGTGCCGGTGCTTGACGCTCTCTCAATAACTAAGGAGGTAGTTGGAGCGAATGTGTTCGCAAAAGTTGTTGAAGAAGCGGAGGAGAGGGTTAGGAAGGGAAAAACTCTCTCCTCGTCGTTCGCGGAACACCCGAATCTTTACCCGATTTTTATGAGCGACATGCTGTCGGTCGGAGAGGAGACGGGAAACGTCGCGGATATGTTGAAACAAGTCGCCGAATTCTATGAAAGCGACGTCGCCGAGAAGACGAAAGACCTGTCAACAATCATTGAGCCTGTCCTAATGCTTCTCATAGGCGCCGTCGTGGGCGTTTTCGCCGTTTCAATGATAGCTCCAATTTATTCACTCTCATCTGCAATCTAATGTCGCGCGTCCCCCGAGGGTTTGGTCTAGTGGACGTCATCGTTGGCGTCGCGCTTATGCTCGTTATATTCCTCGCCCTTTTCGGCGTCCTGCGAGCATCTCTTATCCTCTCAACACTTGCGAAGGCGAAGGCATACGCTGTTGAGCTCGCGAGCACGCAAATGGAATATCTTCGCGGATTATCATACGATGCTCTCGGTATGGTCGGTGGCATACCGGCGGGGACAGTCCCTCAAACGGCGACAACGACAATTGACGGAGTGGCGTATTCAGTACGCACATTCGTCCAATATAAAGACGACCCTGCAGACGGTGTCGGGGCGCAAGACTCCAATGGGATCACGGTTGATTATAAGGTCGGGAAGGTTACCGTTTCTTATTATCTAAACGGTCTCGCGAAAGAAATCAACCTTCTTTCAAATTTCGTCCCGCCGGGTATTGAGTCATCTACTGGCGGCGGCACTCTTTCCATACATGTCGTGGACGCGGCAAATGCGGACGTAACCGGCGCGTCAGTCCGCGTGGTGAACGCTTCAACCTCTCCTGCCGTTGACTTCTCCACTTTTACTAACACCGGCGGTCTCGCGCTCATAGGCGGGGCCGCGACTTCGTCTGAATATCAGGTCTATGTGTCCCTTACCGGATACTCAAGCGCACAAACATACGCGCGCACCGGCCAAAATGTGAATCCGACTCCCGGTTATTTTACCGTCTCAAAAGACCAAGTTACCGGCGGAACGTTCTTTATTGACAGGCTCTCCACTCTCTCCCTCGCGAGTTTCTCGCCGGCCGTAACAACAACTTTCAGCGACACGTTCGCAAACCCCTCCAACCTGGCCAACCAGACGGGAACTCAAGTAGCCGGAGGGGCACTTACTCTGACAAATGAAGGTTTGTCGGGGTCTGCCCGTTCCGTATCAATTGAACCGAGTTATCTGAAAGGGTGGGGAATTTTATCGGCGACTCTTTCAACACCTGCGGGAACGACCGCCAAGGTCCGCGTTGGAGACGCGGGAGGAACTTCTATTCCGGATTCAATACTGCCCGGCAATGCGCTCGGCTTTTCTTCGTTCCCCGTATCAATCGCTGATATTCCAACCGCCCAATATCCGACGCTCACTCTCTCTGCAGAACTGACAAGCAATTCAACGACAACGGCGCCGGAAGTTCTTGACTGGTCCGTCTCTCACACCGATGGGCCTGTCCCTCTGCCGAATGTCGCCTTCACCCTTACCGGCGCTAAAACAATCGGTACTGATGCAAACGATAAGCCGTTGTATAAAACAACTGTGAGCGGCACAACCGGCGCTCTCGCCGAGAAGACAGAGACTCTGGAGTGGGACTCATATTCTCTCGCACTACCAAGTGCGAACCTTATTGAGAGCTGCTCCTCGTCGCCTTATTCGCTCCAGCCGGCAAGCGCGATAAGCGTCGCTGTCGTTACAGGCGCTCCGACGACAAACGCTCTCCCTGTCATTGTTGAAAATAATGCGAGCAGTACGATAGCAAATGCAAAAGTCGTGCTCGCGAAGAGCGGATATGCGGCGACAATTCCGACATCCGCATGCGGTTTTGCATTTTTTAACGGACTCGCGAGCGGTTCTTACAGCGCAACCGTATCAAAAAGCGGGTATGCAACAACAACGTTCCCAAATATAAACGTGTCCGGATATATGGCAACCACAACTCTCATGCTGCCATGACTTATCGCGCTTTCACACTAATTGAGACCGTCGTCGTAATTGCGATAACTGCGCTCATCTTTGTTACGCTAGGCGTTCTTCTATCATATTTTTATAAAACAAATGCCTACGCTCTTGAACAGTCTGCGGCAATAGGGCAGGCAAGGAGAGGAGTGGAGGACGCCATGCTTTACCTTCGCGAAGCGTCTTACGGAAACGACGGAGCGTATCCGATTAAAAGCGCCGCCACGTCGTCGGTTACATTCTACGCGAACACAAATAACGACAGTATCATTGAGCGTGTAACTTATGTTCTCATCAATAAGGTCCTTTACCGCCTGATTGCAACGCCGACCGGAAATCCGCCGTCATACGCCGGTGCGACTGTCGCCACCACAACGATTGCAACGCCGGTTACAAATGGCGGGGCGACTCCAGTGTTTCGATACTTTGATAAAAACGGCGCAGAGCTCTCCGCGCCGGTAGATATTTCAGAAATATCTTCGGTACGGACGACCGTCGTCGTTGACGTAAACGTGAACCGAGCACCAGTCGCCTTCACTCTCTCGGGCGGAGCGACTCTGCGCAATCTAAAGGATTAAATATGATTACTAAAAATTTTAAATTAAAAATTAAAAATAAGGGTTCCATTATGCTCCTCGTCATCGTCTTCGGCGGAATATTCTTGGCGATGCTCACCGCTTTTTCCAGTTTTGTCCTCGTTGAAAACAGGGCGCAGGACATATCGCGTTCTCGCGCCGAAGCGTTCGGAATAGCCGAAGCGGGCCTGGATTATTATCGTTGGTTCCTCTCGCATTTCCCCGGAGATATGACCAACGGAACTGGACAAAGCGGTCCTTATACTATTCCTTATTCCGACCCGGAGGGCGGTATCACCGGCACTTACACCCTTTCAATCGTCGGCAACAACTCATGCGGCACGATTCAATCAATTGAGGTCACCAGTAAGGGAATACCGGACGATGCTCCGAACGTTTCTTCAACGCTTCTGGCGAGGTATGCCGCTCCGTCTGTGGCGGCGTACTCATACGTTGTAGGTAGCTCCGTGTGGGCGGGCGCCGACCGCATAATAAACGGTCCGTACCACTCTAACGGGGGAGTCCGCATGGACGGCACGGCGAACGCCCCGGTCTCAAGCTCGCTTTCAACATGGAACTGCACGAGCAGTTTCGGATGTTCTCCCGCCCAACCTTCTGCTCCGGGCGTCGTAGGCACGGGCGGAAATCAAGGTCTGTGGACATATCCGACTCCGCAGATGGACTTCGCCGGCATTGCGGCAAACTTTTCTACGCTTAAATCAACCGCAACCGCGAGCGGCATATATCTCCCGCAATATAGTTCAGGAAATGTACAAGGCGCAGCGTATAAGAAAGGGTATCATCTTATTTTCAACAGTAACGGTACGGTAACCGTAAAAAGAGTCACATCTATAACAAAATTGACGACCGTTTATCCGATAGACGGTTCTTCCGGCTACACCGACGATTACACGCTGATTAACAACGAAACTCTGTACGAAACCTACCCTGTGCCCTCCACATGCGGTCTCATTTTCGTGGAGGACAACACGTGGATTGAAGGAATCGTCCCGAGCAAGGTGACGGTCGTCGCCGCAGGTGTCGTGGACCCCAGCTTCAAGCCGGACATAGTTCTGCGCGGAAACATCGTATACGGGTCTGCGGACGGTACGGACGGATTGACCGTTATAAGCGCCAAGAATATTCTCATTGCTCCCGACTCTCCGCAGAATATGACGCTGAACGGGATATTCATCGCACAGTCTGGCGCATTCGGGCGCAATTTTTATCGTTATGCAGACAACAAGAGCGTATGTGACGGCGTTTACGAACCGCGAGGCACGCTTACAATCCTAGGCACTACCGTCTCCAGCTTGCGCACAGGCACGTCGTGGAACAACGGCTGCGGGACCGGTATTAACGCCGGTTATCAGACACGCATTGACTCATTTGACCGCCAGAACGCCACGAACCCGCCTCCTTTTACTCCCGTAACTTCAACCCAGTGGCAATTCGTGGACTGGCAGCAGAAATAACAAGAAATTCCCCTCTTTTTTATTTATTTGACCGCATAGTTTCTTGCGGCAAAGTCATACTGTTCAATGAATAGCTTTTTAAATGGAACAATGGAGTTGACCTCGTAGAACACAAGCATTGCTTCACGATATTCGCTCTCTTCAACGCTCCGATATGAGAGGGGGGCACGCGCATACGCAAGAAGAATCGCGTTCGCCAAGAGCCGCGCCGTGCGCTTATTCCCATCTTCAAACGGTTGCAAGTAGCTGATGCCCAGAAGCGCCACAAGCGCTTTATCATATGGAGTCCGCGCGCGCGCGACCGTTTCTGCAAGCGCCTCAAACCCTTCGCGAACCTGGTGAAGGTTGTCAAGCGGTTGATAGACGGAGCCAATGATGCCAATCACTCGTTCGCGAAGCCCCTCTCCGACGTCTAGACCTTTTATGAGAATCGCGTGCAATTCTTCAACATGCGTTCTCGAGAGCGTCTTGAAAAAAGACGTGTTCTCGCGCACGAAGTTAAACGCGTCTTTGTGGTTGAGAATCATTCTCGCTTCGCTGCGCGTATGGCCTTTTGCTTCTTTGTTTTCTAGAATGAGCTTCTCCGTGTCAAGTAATGTGTAGGTATTGCCCTCAATCTTAGAAGATTTCCATGAAAGTTCCACCACGAGCCGTTCCAGCTCCCGTTTTTCTATAGCGGGAGGTAGGTCGGTCGTTCGCCGAGCATACTCAGTCGTCGCGTCTTCAAGTTTCTGCAGTTCGGCGGGAGAAAAAACGGTATCCGGTATCGCTTCAAACAAATCTTGATTGTATCGTTTCAGGCCTGACCTGCGGTCGGGTTCAATAGCGCAATATGCACGCGCATCAATATCGGCGCCTATTCTGCCAAGCTCGCTGACATGATACGAAGAAGACCTTCCAGACCCGCTCGTCCTTAAAATGCCCCTCGCGACCATCTCGGAGAGGGCGCGCTTTACAGTCACGAGTGAGATGTCTTCTCTCCGGTTAACAAGCGCCGTGTGAATATCGGACGATTGTATGGAATCCTGCTCAAGCAAGATGGAGATAATTTTTTGCTCTCTTGAAGAAATATTCATATTTTCCGTATCAATTTGATACGATTATACTATCATAATGATACGATTAAACAACCGTATTGTATCGCAATTCGTGGACTGGCAGCAGAAATAATCTCATAAGATTGACAATGTAACGACAATGTAATAGCATAGAACTTATGACCTCCACCATACAAGTGCGCATAGATAGCAAGATGAAAAATAGAGCCGACAAGACATTCAAGAATATGGGGCTTGATATGTCATCGGGCGTTAAGCTTTATCTGCATCAAGTCGTGCGTTCTGGATCTATCCCATTTACTATTCGGACCGAAAATGGTTTTACTCCAGAACAAGAGCATCTAATGATTGCAGAAACTAAACACGCGCTTAAATACGGCAAACGGTATAAAACCGCTAGGGGAATGATGCTCGATATTCTCGGGAAATAACTCCTTCGTTTCGCCCTAGCGCAATCTATAGAATATCGGGCGTCAAACACTCGGTGTTGGCCGCGGCGGAACATAGAGATAGTCCCGGTCGTCGGGGATCGAGGGGATCAGGTTGGTGAGGGTGTAGATCATTTCAGCCGTGCAGAAACCAGCAATACACCTTTGGGAGATTTTTTCGCTGCGATGTGGACATTATCAATATGAAGGTACGGTAAAAGTTTTCCGATTTCAGCCGCATCGGTTTGCGAATGAATATCAGCAAGATATTGCATTACAGGCGCGTCTCCATCCATCATTACAACCGTGCAGTTTTCGACTGAAGGACTTTTGCACCAGGGATGCGGTTCTAAGTCCATATCAGAATCTTTATAAGATAAAGTAATCTCACGATCCTCTTCGGTTTTTTGCAAACCTCCTCGCAACAACTCACAAATCATCGCTTTGTTCTCAGATTTCAATATTTCAGTTATTGTCAGCCCGTCATAACAGACTTGTTTTCTAAATCCCTTGTTGCCAATATAGTATTGAGGTGTGATGTCTGTGGGTCCGTGGTAAGCCCAAGGAGGGTCGGCGGCTACACTGCTGCGGACAATTTCTCCGTTACGATTCAGCATTAAGAACACAAACAAAGGGCCGTGTGTATAGGGCGGTGATGCTTGAACATATCGTTCATCGACATACAGAGTAGTGCCATTTTGGGTGCCGTCATTCTCAAATGTCACTACCCCCAATTGTGCGCCGGCAACGCTGCTGCCAAAACCGAAACGTCCGGGACCAACCCCAAGATGAGCTGTCCACCAAGAATACGTGCCACCCGTTAACGTAACTTGTATAGTATTGCCTATGTTAAAACTAGCGAAACTCTGTGCGGCAGTTGTGGTTTTCAGTATGCCTTGAGCAACAGAGCTGGCTGCGGGAGTCGCCGAAGCAAACGTCGCATCACCACGAAGGAACGTCGTCGTGTTGTTCGGTGGAGTAGGAACAAGACCGGAAACAGTTGCGGTGGCGACAGGATTAACCTGCGCGGTGCCGTCGTACTTGATGCGAGAGAGTTTGAATTGAGTTGTTGATACGGAACGGACGATTATCGTGTCGTTGGCGGCGCAGGTTACAGTGGAGCCGCTGGATACGCCGTCTATTAGCATGTTAGTACCTGCGGTGAAGGAACAGGCACCTGCACAGATTAAGACGCGTTCTACCCCCCCTGTGGAGCGTTCGGGAAGGCGGTAACGGTCGCGGTGCCGGTGAAGTCTATCTGATTGCCTGCGGCGCCCCAGATGTCGGCGGTGGTGGCGTGACTCGCAACCGTGGCGCGGGCGAGATTGAGGCGGACGCCTTCAAATAGTACGCGGTTCGGGGAGACGCGGATGGCCATGGGGATAGTATAAGGGGGAAAGTATAAAGTATAAAGGGATTGTCCACATCTGCTATCATTAACGTATGTTGATAGTCGCAAATTGGAAAGCGTATGTAGAGGAGCTCGCGAAGGCGAAAAAGCTTTTTGCCGTAAGCAAAAAACTGACGAAAGAGAAAGAGACTAGAAATGACATTGTTCTCGCGCCGCCGGCGCCTCTCTTGGGAGCGCTCGCAGTAAAAAATAAATCAAAAGTCGCGTTTTCGGCGCAGGACGTATCCGCCACCTCCGGCGGCGCGCAGACCGGAGAGATAACTGCGCAGGCATATTCCGCCGTCGGTGCGGCTTATGCGATTATCGGGCACTCCGAGCGCAGGGCCGCAGGCGATACGGACGCCGTCATCGCCGAGAAGCTTTCTCACGCGCTCGCGAGCGGACTTATTCCAATCCTCTGTATCGGCGAGAGCGAACGCGACCTTGAAGGCCGTTATCTCGCGGTCTTGCGCGAAGAGCTGACGAGGGCGATAGAGCCGCTATCGCCGAAAGAGCGCGCGAAGGTCATCGTCGCATACGAGCCGTTATGGGCGATAGGGAAGGACGCCGAACATTCAATCGGGCAGAACGACCTTGCAGAAATGATTCTATATATCCGCAAGGTGCTCGCGGAACTTTTGCCGGGGAAGAGCTCCCGGAACTCTCTGGTGCTTTACGGAGGCTCGGTTGAACCGAGCAATATACGCGGCCTCGCGGGAGCGTCTGGCGTTGACGGGTTCTTAATAGGACACGCGTCCGTAGACCCGCGCACATTCTCTATGTTGGTGAAGCAGTTATCCTGACGATGCGAAGCGTCCGCGAAATAAAAGTTTTTGAAAACATCCCGATACTGGTGCGCGCGGCGCTGAACGCGCCGGTGGAGAACGGAAAGGTTGTAAATGATTACCGACTGCGCCGCGCGCTCCCGACTATCCATTTCCTGGCCGAGCGCGGCGCGCGCGTCGTGCTTATAGGCCATCTCGGGAACAAAGGCACGGAGACGCTTAAAACTGTCGCAGAAGCGCTCGGCGCTCTGACAAGAGGGGTCTCGTTTCTTGACGAGACAGTCGGCGCGCGGGCGCGCGGCGCAGTCCGCGACCTAGCTCCCGGAAACATTCTCGTTCTTGAAAATTTACGGCGCAATCGCGGAGAAACGACGAATGATGCGGCCTTCGCCAAAGAATTGGCATCCCTCGCCGACATATTCGTTCAAGACTGTTTTGACACATGCCACCGTCCTCACGCTTCTATCGTCGGCGTCCCAAAACTTCTGCCGTCATATGCCGGATTTCTTCTTGAAGAAGAAATCCGGGAACTCTCACGCGCTCGTTCGCCGAAACGGTCGTCGCTCGCGGTTATAGGCGGGACGAAGTTCAGTACAAAGGAAGCGGTGCTTACAGAACTTTTGAAGACCTACGGCCATGTATTTGTCGGAGGGGCTCTGGCGAATGGTTTTTTAAAAGCTTCGGGGCAAGAGGTCGGCAAATCGCTTGTATCAGATGCCGACGAAGGGTCTATAAAGAAACTTTTATCCAATCCGAAACTAATATTGCCTGTTGATTCGGTTGTGGTAAACGGAGCGATTGTTGACCACGGACTAGGCACCGTAGAAGCCCTCGCCGAACTTGCCGTGAGAGCAAAAAGTATTCTTTGGAATGGCCCTCTTGGAAAGTACGAAGACGGATTCACCGACGCGACAGACGGTTTTGCGCGCGCGGTGGCAAATTCTAAAGCGTGTTCGGTAGTCGGAGGCGGCGACACCGTCGCCGCCGTTGAAAGACTCGGCCTCTTACCGCATTTCTCGTTCGTCTCCACCGGCGGCGGCGCCATGCTCCAATTCCTCGCCAACGGCACCCTCCCCGGCATCACGGCGCTCGAGAACTAGAACCAATTTCAAACATTTTCTGGTCTGCCGGCGAATGGGTTTTGAAATTGGTTTTATCCGAGTGCCTGACGAAGTTTTTCTGCGTTGCCGGCGAGGTCGCTTTTATCGCCAACAGCTTCATCGCTCGGGAAGACCCAGATATGCGCGTGCTCCACTTCGTCGCCGATTATTTTTGAGAGGATCCAATCGGTACCGAACGCTTTCTGCTCGGCTTTCGCAATCTTCTTTACCACTTCAAAATACTCGCCGATGTTTTCTATGTCCCAGACCCAGCGATAGTGGGACTTAGGGATAATCTGCGCGTGTCCCGGAGCCTGCGGGTGAATATCCAGAAAGGCGAGAAAATTTTCATCCTCATATATCTTCGTCGCAGGAATCTCACCGCTGACAATTTTGCAGAAAATACAGCTTGTCCCGATGGAACTAGAGGGGCTTTCCATATGCAAACAGTATACAATGTTCATCACATGTTTCCACTGCACGAACCACTCACTGATTCACTGCGCGAAGAATTGTCGGCGTATGACGACTTAACCGCGGCGCTTCTCGCGCGCCGCGGTATCGCGACAAAAGAAGACGCGGAGAAGTTCCTCAATCCTTCTTACGACCTGCACCTTCACGATCCATTTTTGATGACAGATATGAAGAAGGCGTCGCGAAGACTCGCTGATGCAATATTGTCGGGAGAAAAAATCGCAGTGTGGAGCGACTACGACTGCGACGGTATTCCGGGCGCCGTGCTGATGCATGACTTCTTGAAAAAAGCCGGCGCGAATTTTGAAAATTATATTCCGCACCGCCACGACGAGGGATATGGAATGAATGTTGACGGCATAGAAAAACTTGCAAATAGTGGCATGAAACTAATTGTAACAGTAGACTCTGGCATTACTGATGTTGGGCCGGTCGCGCGCGCGAACGAGCTCGGTATGGAAGTTATTATTACAGACCATCACTTGCCTGCCCTGAGCGAAGTCGAAGGGCCGAAAGAAAAACTACCAGATGCATTCGCGATTCTGAATCCGAACGCACGCGCCGACGAGACATATCCGTTCAAGAGTCTTTGCGGTTCGGGCGTCGCATGGAAATTAATCTGTGCCGTTCTTAAAATTGAGCCCAAAATAAGAGAGAAAGTTCCCGATGGCTGGGAGAAGTGGCTCCTAGACATGGTCGGGCTCGCCACCATCGCAGATATGGTGTCGCTTGTCGGCGAAAACCGCGTCCTCGCCACCTATGGGCTACTCGTGATGCGGAAATCACCAAGAATCGGTCTGCAAAAACTGTGTCGTGGAATGCGTGCGGAACAAAGAGCGATTACCGAAGACGATGTTGGTTTTATGATTGCTCCTAGAGTGAACGCCGCGAGCAGGATGGGCGACGCGCGCGATGCATTTCGTTTATTCACAACGACAGACGAAGACGAGGCAGACACTCTTGCAAAAAAATTAGAAAAAGCGAACAGAAGCAGAAAAGCAGAAGCTGGTGCGATTACGCGCGCCGTGCACACGCGCATCAAAGAGCGCGGAGACGTGCGTAGCATTATCGCTCTCGGCGACCCCGAGTGGCGGCCGGCGTTACTAGGTCTTGTCGCAGGCAATATTGCAGATGAATTTGAACGACCCGTGTTCCTCTGGGGGAGAGAAGGCCTGCCTGCCGGCAGGCAGGGAACAGGAAAATTGAAAGGTTCGTTTAGAAGCGGCGGTTCCACGCAGGTTATGGAGCTTATCCGCACTACTGAAAATATGTTTGCACAATTCGGCGGACACTCTGCCGCCGGCGGTTTCACTCTGATTGACACTGAAGTATTTTTCCTCGAGGACCGCCTCGTTGAAGCGCATGCAAAATTGGTGAATGAAAAAATAGAAGACGACTTTTCATCACATGCCGATGCGATTCTCACTCCGGAAGAAATAAATAAATCTTATTTAACGCGAGTTGAGAAGCTCGCCCCCTTCGGCATAGCTAACTCTAAACCCGTGTTTCTGCTCCGCTCTGCGCTTATTCAAAACATTTCACGATTCGGTAAAGCAGAAGAACACCTGAAGTTAAAAATCGCGGTGAATGAAAATGAAAACATTGATGCCGTCACTTTTTTCGTCAAAGGTCCCCTCAAGCGCGTCGCGAGTACGCTCGCGCGCGGAAGTTCGGTGAACATTCTCGCGCACCTAGAGCGCGACACCTTCTCCCTCTCTTCTCCCGTCCGCCTGCGCCTCTTGGATATCAGACCTGTGTGAAAACGAAACCGCCCCGCCAGAAATCGACGATGTCGACTCCGACAGGACGGTGGATTGATGTGGTCTCACTACCCAGGTCTAGCGAGAGTCCGCGATATCTGCGGCCAGTTGTGACCGTGCCATATTGCCGCCACAGCGCACTGGAGTTCTCGGCCGTTTGGCATTGATTTCCTGCAACAGCTCGAAAAGGAAGTCTTGCGCAACCTTCAACCTCTCTTTCGATACTTTCTTACCAGCAACCGCGTCCTCCATGGTCTGCTTGGCTTTCTGGACCCGATTGGTGTCTTCAAAACAAGCAAAATTCGTCATGATTTGTTCTCCTTCTCAAGGATTAACCAACTCCGTGGTCACACTACTATTGATCGTTACGAAAGTCAAACTTCACGTATAGTACCTACATGCGTTTTACTGTTCACGCTGATGACCCTATTTTAACACGGCCGTATAATTATTGCGTCAGTCTCCAGCAGGGAGCTTGAAATGTTCGCGAAGGTGTCGGTCATTTTCTATCTGGTCTACTACCATGTACAGAACTGCATTGCCGATCTTCAGCTCGGCCTTAATGAGCGCAAGAATCTCTTCGCAGTCGTGCGGATATACCCATACGCTACTTTGTAGCTTTTTAAATCCGTATGTGTGCATATAGCCGCGGAGCCTATCGCGGATACGACGACGTTTCTCTGGTATGTCGAAGACTACCACGCGCCACTCTCCATCCCATCGTTTGTTCTTGGAGCGAAATACATGCTCTTGTAATCCTTCTCCGAGAAGAAAGAGGCGGCCCTTGTTTGTTATGCGGGCATACCATCTCCCCTCACGCTGTACGAAAGTAACCAGCTCCTTATTTTTCAATCTGGTAAGCGCCCGTTTGTTCCGAAATAGATACCGACTATCCCTCTTCCCCGGAATATACCGGAATAACTGCAGGGCGTTCGGCGCCATTGTGGCGGTGAGCAGGATGCCTGTGCCTAGTGCGGCAAGAAGAAGTCCAGTTTTTAACTTCCTCTTCCTACGCTTTTTTCGTGCCACAATTTCAACAATACCCATACTCTCATACTACATTCCACGTCAGTAGGAAATTGATGTTATCCCCATTTTTATACGACCGTGTATAAATGGGGTTAAAGAAATGGTACGAGACTGACCTAAATAGTGAGGCGAAAAGGAGTATAATAGTGGTGTTATGCGATTTACGATACATGCCGACGGGGGGGCGAGGGGGAATCCGGGGCCGAGCGGGGCCGGCGCGGTAATCCGCGACGAATTCGGTGTAATTGTTGCGAGCGTGTCAAAATTTCTGGACCATCAGACCAACAACTTCGCGGAATATGAGGCGGTCATCCTCGCATTTGAGGCTCTCACAAAACTCGTTCCATCAGCCGAGCGCGAAACGACGGAGGTCACAGTGAAGTTGGACAGTGAGCTTATAGTGAAGCAGATGAATGGTCTGTATAAGGTGCGACACCCTGTTTTACGAGAACAGAAAGCGCGTCTCGCACAGGTCGCCGCGGCTTTCTGCACAGTCTCTTTCACCCACGTCCCGCGCGAAGAAAACTCCGACGCCGACGCCCTCGCGAACGAAGCGATGGATCGTGGTGAGTAGTAGTCCTATGAACAAAGCACAAAGGGCGACGCAAGAATACCATAAAGAATTTTTCAAAAAGGCAAAACTTTTTGAAAAAGGAACGTGGATCGCCGAAAGTGAAGACGATTTATTAAAACTCGTCGAAGAATACTTCGGGAAAAAGAAAAACGTTCAGGTACTGGACTTAGGGTGCGGAGTTGGTAGGAACGCAATACCGATTGCTAAAATCATCGGTCCGAACGGCGGTAAAGTTACTTGTGTAGACGTTCTTGATATTGCTATAGAGAAACTTAAAGAAAATTCTGAAAAACATGGCGTCTCGGATTATATTGAAACTGAAGTTAGAGAAGTTGAAAAATTTTCTATAAAAAAGAACTGTTTCGATCTGATCCTTTCTTTTAGTGTTTTGGAGCACGGAGTGAGCGATGAAAATGCGTTTTTTAGGGTGGTGCGTGATATACGCGAAGGTACGAAAAAGGATGGCTTCAACTACTTAGGGATTACAACTAATTTAGAAGAACTTGACGCAAAAACTCTCGAGAAGTTATCGAAAGATATTGTCTACGACGCTTCTTATGATGAGGCACTGTCTGACTTAAAAGATGTTTACAAAGACTGGGAAATTATCTCCACGGAAAAATCATTCTACAAAGAAGAATACGTGAAAAATGGAAAAATGATAATTTGGCAAAGCGACTTTTTGACATTCGTGGCCAGGAATAGCGACGCCGATGCCCTCGCCAATGCCGCCATGGACCGTGGTGCATGAGCATATTGCTTTCTGTTACTTCGGGATTTGTGGGCGGGGTGTTTGTAAGGTCGTTAGTTTCCGGTTGGGAGCCAGTTGTGTTTTTTATTTTATCGGCGGGGATTATCGGTGTGTTTTGGTATTTCAAGAGACATATTTTCTACACGCTCGCCATTGTGTTTTGTATTAGCGCCACGCTCGGCGCATGGCGCTCGGCGATTTCTGACACTCCATTACCTGATGCATTCGTACAAGACCTGAAACATCGAGTTCAATATGAGGGAGTTGTCGTCGCTGACCCTGATGTTCGCGAGAAGAATCAGCGCATCGCACTAGAGGTGTACAAGGGTGACGAGAAGGTTGGTGCGCTCGCAGTGATGCCACTCAAGAATCATGTCGCTGTCGGCGACCGTGTTCGCGTCTACGGCACTTTATCTTTACCGCAAGCTTTTGAAACAGAAAATGAAAGAACATTTCGTTATGACAAATATTTGGAGGCTCGCGGTATCCGCTTTCTCATCCAGTTCGGTTCTATTTATACGATTACACCGGCACCTTGGTATTCAGTCTCTGCCGCGCTCGCGCGCGTGAAGCACTCATTTCTGGATGGTCTTGACCGTGCGCTACCGGAGCCCTCTTCAGCGCTCGCGGGCGGTATTGTCATAGGAGGGAAGACGGGGCTCGGAACAGATTTACACAATGCCTTTATTCGGAGCGGTCTTGTGCAGATAATAGTCCTCTCGGGGTACAATGTGATGATTGTTGCCGAGTGGGTGATGGCCTTTTTCTCACTCTGGCGGATACCCCGCCGGCTCCAGTTCTTCGCCGGCGGGGTGGGGCTTCTGTTTTTTGTCGGGGTTGCCGGCATCTCGGCCACGGCAGTGCGCGCCGCTATTATGGCGGTCATCGCGCTCTACGCGCGGGCAACTGGGAAGAGTTATGCCGCGAGCCGCGCGCTACTTTTCACAGTCCTTGTGATGCTCCTCTGGAACCCTCTCTATCTCGTCTTTGACCCCGGCTTCGGCCTCTCGGTCGTGGCGACAGCCGGTATTATCTGGCTCGCGCCGATTATCGAGCGCGGCCTGTCGCGTTTTCAGAGAGTGAGCCAAGTGCAGCGACATCCTGTTGCGCCTTCAGGTGCAACGGGTTTGAGCGAAACGCTCTCTGAAAATGTGGCCGGCCGCGCGTTCGGCTTCTGGACTAACGCCGTGGCGACCACTCTCGCGGCACAGATTTCAGTGTTACCGCTTCTTCTCTACAATATGGGGCTCTTCTCTCTCGTCGCACTGCCGGCAAATCTGCTCGTCAATGCATTCATACCTCTCGCGATGGCCGCTGCAGCTATTGCCGGAGTGGTCGGCATGGTACTCGGGTCCGTTCTCCCCGTCGTTACAACAGTCGTGGGAATTCCTGCCCACATCCTCATGAGTTACATAATATTCGTGGCGCAGAAGAGTGCGTCTCTCCCATTTGCAGCATTCACGATTGAACGATTCTCATTCGTTCTTGTACTGCTCGCGTATGCTCTTCTTATTTATTTCGCGTCATCAAAACGTTTTTCAACTACCGACCAATTCAAGTTCGCGAAAAAAGCATCTACGTAATTCTTCTTCTCCGACGGCAAATAGTCCACCATATAGGCGTGCTCCCAGAGGTCTAGTGCGAGCAGTATCGGCAGTCCGGCCAACTGTCCTACCTCATGGTCGCTGACAAATGTCGTGTGAATAGTACTTGCAGTGAGCGAAGTCGAACTGTCCGAGTCTTTATACACAACTACCCAGCCGATGCCTCTCGTTCCCGCGACCTCGCGTATGTGTCCCTCCAGCCCATTCTCGCAATATTTCTCTTTAATCGCTTTTTCAAGTGAACTGTCGGTCGTGAGGGACGTTAAGCGTCCCTCAAATTGCTCAAAATAAAGTTCATGCAGGCGCATGCCGTTAAATTCAAACGCGAAACGCCTGCGCAGTTCTGCGATGACATATGGGTCGGTCCCACTCTCTTTCAACTTCTGTATCTGTTCCATTATTAAATTCACATGCTTCACATAGCCCTCATATAATGCAAGATGCACTTTAATTTGTTTTTCTGACAGTCCGGTTAACGCTGGCAGGTTAAAAGTTTTTACTATGTAAGTCATAGAGAAACACTATACCATCCACTCCCAATATTTTTATTTATATCGCCCCAGATTTCTTGAGTGCGGCGAAGGCGTCGTTCCTTTTGATAGTTTCCAAACCTTATTTAGGATGCTTCCTGATGTTCAGTAACAAGTAGGAATCGCCAACAATCTGAAAGTAGAACCTGATATTGTCTGTTACTCTCGCCTGCCATACGTCATCAGTGCCTCCGTATTTCTTTGCGCGAAGCGATGGGTGACGAATATTTTTTCGGAGGTATTCTGTTTGTTTATAAAAAGCTTCTTGAATTTCTATCGGGAACGTCCTGATTGCACGCGTTATATTTTTCGTATGTTCCAGCCTCATGCGCCGATCGATTCAATAGATGCGCGTAATTCTTCAACCGTATTAAACGGACCATAGACTCGACCTTCTTCAACATCTTTTAAGCTCGCTTGTAGCCACTTTGGCAGTTTTTTTATATTTTTTCTTGGCGTGCTGACCGGACGTGATGGATGCTCCACGAGAGAACGCACCTCGCGCACCTCGCGAAGCACTTCCATAAGCAATCTGTCCGTTCTGTTTTGTATTGCTGTTGCCATTTTGCGATTATACCACCAATTTCTAAATCGCCCCCGCTTTCTTCAGTGCTGCAAAAGCGCCGTTTTTCTTAATAGTCTTGAGACCTTTTACTGAAACGTCTACGATAACAGTCTTACCGAGTTCGGCGACATAGATACGGCGCTTATGGAGATTGGCCTTTCTGCGGACTTTGCCGGTCGGATTGAATTGAGTCGCGCGGGTGCGGTTAGAATACCGCCCGCCGATTTGCGTGCTCTTACCGGTAATTTCACATTGTCTCGCCATAGTCGTCGCATGTTAACATTAAGATTCTAAACCGGCAAACATGGATATTCTTTTTCTTATAATCCTTATCGTCTCTATCATAGCACACGAAGTGGCGCACGGCTACGCCGCCAACTCGCTCGGCGACCCGACCGCGCGTCTCGCCGGTCGTCTTACACTCAATCCGTTTCCGCATATTGACCTAATGGGTTCTATCGTCCTACCGGCCATACTTGTTTTTACACATTCACCAATACTCTTCGGCTGGGCGAAGCCGGTACCATATAATCCGTACAATCTTAAAAACCATCGTTGGGGAGAAACGTTTGTTGCTCTTGCCGGTGTCGCGACGAATATCCTGCTCGCCGTCATTTTCGGGCTTGTCGTACGTTACGGTTTGGTAATCGGACTAGACGCAACAGCAGTCTCTGTGGCTAAAATTACTGCTTTCGTAAATCTCTTTCTCGGCATGTTTAATCTCATCCCGTTTCCTCCTCTTGACGGTTTCACCGCACTGCGTTCGGCACTGCCATGGCATCTTGCCGCCGGACTGAATAGATTTGAACATAAAGTGCGTACGATGGGAGTTATGTCGCTCATATTGTTCCTTATCGTTTTTTCATTTGTTTTTGCCGCTCCGTTTTATAGCCTCGTTGTTTGGCTTTTTAGCCTTCTCACGGGCAGTGGCATATAAAAAGGAGCCTTTGCAGACCCCTTTCAAATCACCCTCTCCTCGATGGTAAAACTAAACCTGACAGGGTGCTTAGTGAGAAATTTGTCTAAACACAATTCCTCACCTAACAATCGTTTTCGATAACAAAATACGTATTTTCTCCAATCAATCTTGGCGACAATGTGCCCATTTAAAATGGGCTTGTCGCAAAATGCACACACAGGCTTTTCCATAATTCCCCCAAAGAGCTGTTCGCACATAAATAGTGTATACCCAACACACAGCGCGATTTAGGTTATGCACTACTGCTATAATAACGGGGATGGAATATCAAGTCCCGCAGTTTATAGAGGTTGAGGACAAGATTGTGGGTCCGCTGACCTTGAGGCAGTTTATCTACATCGCCGGCGCGGTTGGTATTTGTATAGTTTTCTTTGTTTCGTTATCGTTTGTCATCGCCTTCCTTTTATCAGCACCGGTAGTCGCGCTCGCCGCATCGCTCGCATTTTATAAAGTAAACGGGAAACCGTTTATTGAAGTTCTTGAGGCGGGATTCAACTACTACACGGGAGCGAAACTATTCCTCTGGAAACACGGCGAATCCGGCGAGAAAAAGAAAGAGGCTGCCGCGGCCCCCCCTGCGGCGGCCCCCGCGC
>ERZ1292629.1746-Hain-H43-01um-R1-1746-length-20263-cov-4_pt1 | contig 20263 bp, 31 predicted proteins | sample MGYA00564399_ERZ1292629 | MGnify/ENA primary metagenome ERZ1292629 (study PRJEB36523, sample SAMEA6512636) | groundwater metagenome | collected 2019-01-08 | study: AquaDiva: Metagenomics assemblies of 32 groundwater samples | reverse complement strand
TCCAGGAACTCCCCGGCGCCCGTTACGACCGCAAAGCCGAGCGCTGGAGCGCCCCGTTGTCCTGGGCATCGTGCCTGACGCTGCGGGGCCTGTTCGGAGACCGCCTGGAAGTCGGGGAGAACCTCTTCGCCTGGTCCTGGGACGCCTTCCGAACCCGCATCCAGCCCGCGACCACCATGCGGGACCAGCTGGAGCTGTCAGAGCCTTTCCCGGAGCTTGACGCGATCGAGGAAGGCCGGGACCGGCATCTCTACCCCTACCAGCGCGTCGCGGTCGCCTTCCTGGACACCAACCGGCACGCGCTTCTGTGCGATCCACCCGGAACCGGGAAAAGTGGTGTCGTCATCCGCTTCCTCCAGCTTCTGGCGTCGCGCAAGGAGGACGTTTTCCCGGCACTGATCGTCTGCCCGAACTCGCTGAAGTTCGCGACCTGGCAGGAGGGGCTGGCCACCTGGGCGCCCGAGCTGACGGTCCAGGTGATCGACGGCAGCGCGGACAAACGCCGGAAGCAGCTGGAAAACCACGCCGACGTCACGGTCATAAACTATGAGTCCGTGCGCCTGCACTCCAAGCTCGCCGGGTACGGAACGATCGCCCTCACTGACAAGGAGAAGGCGCTCAAGGAACTGAATGACATCGGATTCAAGACTGTCGTATGCGACGAGCACCACCGGGGGAAGGAACCCAGAACTGCTCAAACGCGGGCCATCTGGGCAGTCATGCACACGGCGGACAATCGCATCGGGATGACCGGGACACCGGTAGCGAACAACATCGGGGATCTGTGGGCGTTGCTCCACGCGATCGAGCCCGAGTGGTTCCCCGCCAAGTCGAAGTTCCTGAGCCGCTTCGCCCAGACCTCCGTCAATTACTTCGGTGGCGTGGAAGTACTCGGCATCAACCCGCACCACCGGGATGAGTTCTTCTCCATCGTGGATCCCCTGATCCGCCGCGTCCCCAAGGAAGCCGCTCTCCCCTATCTGCCACCGGTGCTCCCAGTGCAGTACCGGCATACGCCGATGACGCCGAAGCAGAAGAAGGCGTACGACCAGATGGAGAAGGACATGCTTGTCCATCTCAATGAGCTTCTGGTCGCCCCGAACCCCCTGTCGCAATTGACGCGCCTCGCGCAGTTTGCCGCCGCGTCGGCTGAAATCGATGACAATGGAAAAGTGCGGCTGACCGCCCCTTCTTCCAAGGTCGATGATATGGTGGACCTCCTCGAAGAACTTGGCGAGGAACCCCTTGTCGTCGCAGCCGTCTCACGTCAATTGATTGAGCTGGGCGCCGCCCGGCTGGAGAAGTTGAAGATTCCGCACGGTCTGATCACGGGGGCGCAGTCCACGTATGAACGACAGCAGGCTGTACAGCGATTCCAGGAAGGCCGGATCCGCGTCGTCCTCATGACACTCGGAGCCGGAGCGGAAGGCATCACGCTGACCCGGGCGAACACCATGCTCTTTCAGCAGACCTCATACAGTGAAGTGAAGAATGCCCAGGCCCGTGACCGGGTTCACCGGATCGGATCCGAGCGACACGACTTCGTACGCATCATCGAGCAGATCACCCCCGGTTCGGTGGAAGAGCACAAACGCGAAGTCCTCGGGGAGAAGCAAATGCGTATGGAAGAGATCGTCCGCGATGAGATCACCCTGCGCAAACTCCTGGGGGGCAAATGAGCGAGACCATCCACCGGTTCGAGATCCCCGTCGACGGGGCCTGGCATGAGGTAGCCGGTGCGGGGTACGAACTCCTGCACGTGGCTGGCCGCACTCTGGGGAAGGTCGAATTCTGGGCATGGGCACGTCCGCAGGCGCTCGTACGCCGTTTCCGCGTGTATGGAACGGGTGAGCCCGTCGAGGGCGATGTCCTGTACTGGGGAACGATCATCGACCCGCGTGGCTACCTGGTCTGGCACCTGGTGGAGGCGCTGTGAGCGGCATGCACCCGCCTGCGGTCCGGCAGTGCCAGAACTGGGAGTCCCAGTCTGAGATGACACCGTACGTGGACACTCGTTGCGTCAACCCAGGGGCCAAGTGGGTGGAGCACGTGTGCGATTGCAGCGAGTTCCACTGCCCACGCCTCTACTACACCTGGGAATGCGACGGGCCGTGCAGTTTCGAGGTGGACGAATGACCAACACCGTGGACACTGCCAAAGACCAGTGTGAGCATCTCATTCAGGATGTCGTCACCGGCCAGGTCTTCCGCTGCACGAATGCTGGAACCCGCTGGGTGGACGCGGAGGAATCCTCGCAGGTCGTCGGCCGCACCATGCTGATCGGCAAGTGGGTGTGTCCAGGGCCGTGCGACATGTTGGAGGCGGCACGGTGACCCTCAGCGTGTCGAACTCGACCCTCTCGGTTTTCAAGCAGTGCAGGCGCAAGTGGTACTTGCAGTACGTCCAGAAGTGGTCAGCCGATCCGGCAACACGGAACCCGGTGACGGCTGCGGACCTGGGAACGCGGGTGCACTGCGCCCTGGAGGCGTACTACGGCTATGACATTGACCCGGTCGCCGCACTGGAATTCATCTACGCCCAGATGATTTCCGAGCGTCCCGAGTATGGGGACGAGCTGGCGAAGGAAAGCGCCTGGGCGCTCACCATGGTCTCCGGATTCCTGGAGTGGGCAGCCGAAGAGGGCATTGACGCCGACCACGAGGTCATCTCCACCGAGCGCGTGATCTCGGTCCCCATCGATACGCGCGACGGCAACGTGGTCAACGTCATCGGCAAGCTCGATCAGCTGGTCCGCCGCCGTAATGACGGCGCGGTGATGTTCCGCGACTGGAAGACCACCGGAACTCTCGGTAAGGCGAACGGCCTGCCCCGGGATGAGCAGATGCGCATGTACTCGCTGCTGCTCACCATGCTCACCAAGGACAACCCCGAGTGGTTGCGTGTGGACGGCGGCCTGTACTTCATGCTGCTCCGTAGTAAGCGGACGGCCAGGGCGCTCGGCCCGTTCTACGAGCAGATCGAGGTCCGCTACAACCTCACCGACCACCGCAGCATGCACACCCGGCTGCTCGGGACGCTCCAGGACATGAACCGAGTGCTCGCGTCGCTGGACGAGGGCCTCTCGCATCTCCAGGTGGCGTACCCGAATCCGGGAATGCACTGCGACTGGGCATGCCCCTTCAAGAACGTCTGCCCGCTCTTCGACGATGGCAGCCGGGCGGATGACGCCCTCAAGGGGAACTTTGTCCGATCTGACCCTTATGCGTACTATGGCAACGAAATGATCGACAAGGTCAGGGAGAATTTCGGAGTTGCTCATGGCGGCGTGTAAGCCAGGCTGCACATGTAAGAGGCACGGGCGCCCGAAGTGTGCTGACGGGTGCGTATGCGTCCGGCACACCCCGGAATTCCGCGCAAAGATGGTTGCTGCCGCACGGAAGAGCTGGGAAGGGGCCACCACACCTGAATTGCGTCTCGCCAAGATGGAAGCTGCCCATGCTGCGCAAAAGCCGTGTGAGCCGGGGTGCACCTGTGGTCGGCATGGTGGAGCAGTGTACGTCGGCCCGAGTTATGACAGTCGGCATAAGGCTGTCTACCAGGCCCGAGGAAAAGCTGCGGACCACACCTGCGCTGATTGTACATCTGCTGCGGCAGAGTGGGCACAGATCCACGAAACTGATGGTACTGACCCACTTGAGCATTACCAACCAATGTGCATTCGGTGTCACCGGTCCTACGACGGCTGGGGTGACGTGATGCGTGCACACAAAGTTGATTACTGGAGTTCAGTAGCGCCTGAGGATCGCAAAAAATTCATGCGTGATATCGCCGAGAAGGGTCGATCTCGGAAGATGGCAGAAGAGGGGGGCGCCGGAGATGAGTGAATTCCTCGGAGTTTCCATTTTGATACACGGCCCCGGGAAATCTGGGAAGAGCACGTGTGCGGACACATCCCCCGCTCCGCGCCTCGTCCTGGATGTGGAGATGGGCAGCCGCTTCACGCCCAGCCGCAAGGTGGTCTGGGATCCCAAGAGCTACGCACCACCCGAGGCAGACGGCACCTGGGACACGGCAATCGTGCCGATCCGTGAATACGATGACATCACTCGCGCATACGAGTGGCTGAACTCGGGTAAGCATCCATTCAAGTCGGTCGTGCTGGATTCTATTAGCGAGGGTCAGCAGCGGGCCGTTTCCGGAATTGCCGGAACCGCGCAAATGGATATGCAAAAATGGGGTATCCTGCTCCGACAATTGGGGGACCTCGCGCGCAAACTCCGAGACCTCACGACGCACCCGACAAACCCGCTGGACGCTGTAGTGGTTATCGCCATGACACACCAGCGGAACGGTGACGGCCCGTTCGTCCCCTTCGTACAGGGCCAGCTCCGTGAGTTCCTCCCCTATCTCTTTGATGTGCTGGGCTACCTGGCGCCCGTACAGACGGAGAGCGGCGCATATGTGCGGCGCCTGTTCATCGGTCCGTCTCCGGAGTACGCGTCGGGTGAGCGCGTCGGGGGCCGTCTGGGTGAGCACATTGATAATCCGAACGTCACGGACATGCTCGCCATGATCCGTGGAGAAGACGCAGCGGCAGACAAGGAAGAGGTGGCGTAATGGGCGCAGCCAACTGGAATGACCTGATGAAGGCAGCCGATGACGCAGGCTTCAGCCTGCTCCCCAACGGGACGTACGACGTGAAGGTGTCCGCCGCCGAGGCCAAGACCACGGCCAAGGGCAAGGACATGTTCGCCGTCACCTACGAGATCACCTCCGGCCCCTCGATGGGCAGGAAGCAGAAGAACAACTTCACGATCTCGCCGGAGTCGGCGGTCGCGCTCGGCTTCTTCTTCCGCGAGATGAAGGCGATGGGCCTGGACGCCGCGTACTTCTCCACCGCGCCTTCGACCGCCAAGGTCGCCGCCGATCTGCTCGGCAAGACCTGCCGCATCGAGATCGGTGTGGAGATCTGGAACGGTGAGGAGCGCAACAAGGTGGCCAAGGTGCTCGCGCCCGCCGGTGGTGCGGCTCCTTCCCCGATGGCGCCGGTCGCCACCCAGCCGGTGGCAGCTCCGCAGCCGCAGGTGGTCAAGGTCGGCGCTACTGCCGCCCCGGATCTGCCCTTCTAGTCTTACCCGGTGCCCGCGCCGTGCTGTACGGTGCGGGCACCACACGTTGAACGACGAACGAAAAGGAACGAAAGATGACCTTCGGAACCTGGCTCACCGAGCAGCGCAAGCATGACAGGGACGTCCGTGAGGTAGACCACCACGAGCTGGTGCGCCGCGCAGGGAAGATGTCCGACTTCGCCTTCGTTGCGCTGACGGAGGCGAACAAGGCCCTGGAAGACGCCTTCCTGGTGATCCCGTCCATGCAGGACCCCGAGGAGGTCCAGCGCGCCGCGTGGGAGGGCGACAGAGATGTCTTCGTCGCTGACATCGCCAAGGCGCTGGTCGCCCTCGGTTCAGCCCTGGCTGCCGTCTGCTGCAAGGAGGCGGAACTCGGGGCGGTCTACAACGGCCTGCTGCTGAACGAGACCGACCTCGCGACCAGGCCTGCGGCGCTCACTCCTGTGGTGGGGATCCCCGAGCTGGAGACTGCCCCAGAGCCTGACAGCGAGTCGTAAGGCGATTTCCCTGTACACCGCTGTGACGTGCACGTATGCTGATCCAGCGCGGTAGTGGAGTTCGGTCACCACGGGGGCCTCATAAGCCTTAGACCCGGGTTCAAATCCCGGCTGCGCGACTGGAATGAGCGAAGGGGAGCGCTAATGGGGATCCCGGCTGATGGTGTCAGGGTGTACGGCGGATTCGCCGATATCGCCCGGTGGCTGACCAGGAAATACCGGGATCCCCAGTGTCGCCCCCTCAGTCGTCAGCAGGTGTACATCTGGTACACCAAGCGCACACGGAACGACTTCCCCGAAGGTGAGGCTGTCACCTCGCCGTCCGGCCGGGTGACGAAGCGCTTCCCCCGCGACGAGGTCGAGGCCTGGTACGCGGGCTACGTACCACCGCGCGGGGGCAACACGGTGAACTTCCCGGCCAAAACCAGCAATAAGTATTGACGCTCCCGGGTATACCTCCTAGGTTGGATCCTCGTGAGGAATGACCTGGGAAGGCGCCGCCATGGACGAGTCCGTAGCCCTCAGCAGAGCCTGCTTCGAGGGCGCCCATGACGCGTGCGGCATGGAGACATGCGAGTGCGAAGACTGCCACCGCCAGCGCTGCGAACGCTGCCTGTCCCGCACCACCTCCCGCTACAACATCTCCAACACGGTCGGCATGCCACGGCTCGTTTGCCCGGAGTGTGTCGGGGAATTGGGGGAAGAGGCGATGTCGCCCCTGTGCGACCAGTGCGGTGCGCCCGGAGCTTACCGGGATCCTCCCTCCAGCACGATGTACCTGTGCATGGGCTGCCATGGCCAGCATATGCAGGAGATGCTCCCGTTAATGCACTCCCGTGAACGAAACGAATGAAGGAATCATCATGAACGAGACCCGTACGTCCTGGCTGCGTGAAATCGCTGTGTACATCCTGTCCAAGGTGCTGCCATCCGGCACCGGCGTACGCAGAAACACCGCCGCGCTCCCCGACGCCCCCGTCATCGGAGAGGTCACTATGGCTGAACTGGTCGAACTGGTCCAGACACGCAACCAGGCTGTCCAAGAAGTCTTCGCCCTGCGCGCCGAGGTTCAGGAGCTGCGCGAGCTGAACCACCAGCTCGTTGTCGAGTTGGAACGGGCCCGCCTGGCGAACGAACTGAACCAGCGCAGCGTGCATGACCTGGCGCATCACACCTGCGCCCGCATCCCGCAGCCCTTCGTCCCCTCCGACCGCGCGGTGGCCTTCCCGGCGGCGATGTCGGCAAAGGTGACCCTGGGCGCCGTACGGGTGACCACGCTCGCGCAAGCTCCGCTGCCGGACAGCCTCCAGAAGGTGCTGGCGCCACAGGAAGTGACCTGCTAGCGTAAGCACAGCGGTGCCAGCGGCCCACGGAATCCGCAGGAACCGAAGGATCCCACCAGCTCATCCTGGTGGGGTCTACCAACTGAAAATATGCCCGGTGCGAAAATGTCGAGTTCTTCTCACTATTAATGAGGCGGTCGCTGGTTCGAATCCAGCCGGGGGAGAATCTCCTCTGTAGCTCAGCGGTAGAGCGCTCGAATCGCGACATTGATTTGATCTCGGGCAGTTTTTCAGACAACTGAATTGTGTCAGGTGTGCATATGCGAGCTACTTCTATTGAGGATAGAGAGGTCGCGGGTTCAAATCCCGTCCTGCTGGCAGTGCCAGCAGGTGGCTCAGTCTGGTAGAGCGCTTACGTTTCTCGCGTAGTCTTGATCTCTGACATGCACAACTGAAAACGTGACATGCCCGGTGTGCCGGTAGACCGTTCCTTCGTGGTTCGACCCCATGTCCGCCCACCCAAGGGCGGATAGCTCAACTGGTAGAGCATTCGGTCTCCAATCCGATCTCGGGCATGACTCACCTGTCCCCGTTGTGTAGCGGCCCAGCACACCGGACTTTCGATCCGATAGCGCCGGTTCGAATCCGGTCGGGGATGCTACAAGCCGATGTGGGATAATGGCAGTCCGTGACGCTTCCAACGTCAAAGCGCGGGTCCGATTCCCGCCATCGGTTCGCAGTGGGGTATAGGGGAACTGGCAACCCGTCTCGCTCTGGACGAGAAGACTCCAGGTTCGAATCCTGGTATCCCAGTCATGTCGCTATGGAGCTGTCGGCAAAGCTCATCACTTTCTCATGGTGAAGATCGCGGGTTCGAGCCCCGCTAGCGATACGAGACGGCAGCAGTACCCGGTGCGTAGGCCTCGGCTCCTTCCTGCAAAAAAGTAACCCGATGCCATTCCTTGAACTCGGGTACGCTGTCGTCTTACGGAGTTGTCATGGAGCTGGCGGAGGGCTGATCGCCTCCGCGACCCGGTGATATGCGCGCCCGATAAGCGCGTGAAGAGTGTTCGAATCACTCCAGCTCCTCGACAAGGCCAACCAAGCCTAACTGGTGCGAAAGGAATGAACGGTGTCCAAGTACAACGTGCCGGGAATTCAGGCGCAGGCCCCGGCCATGCGCGCGACCAGCGTGTTCGCGACCGCCAACCAGCCCACCGGCTTCACTCACGAGGGCGCGCTCGGCTGGCAGCGCACCGCCAAGACCGAGATCTACCTGCGGGCCACATCCAGCTTCATGGGTGGCGAGGCCAGCTTCTACGAGTCCGGCCAGCAGCGCGATGACCGCGCGATCGAGCTGATCAGGAAGCTCGCGGTCGAGGACTTCGACTGGACCTTCGGCTTCCTGCGGTGGCTGCGCTCCGATGGCAACATGCGCACCGCCCCCATCGTGCTGGGTGCCGAAGCCGTCCACGCCCGCCTGGCCACTGGTCAGCACGGAACCAGCGAGACGGCGGGGATCGGTGCCTCGAACCGCGCCCTGGTCGATGCCGTCTGCCAGCGCGCCGATGAGCCGGGCGAGTTCCTCGCGTATTGGCTGGCCCGCTTCGGCAAGACCATCCCGAAGTGCGTCAAGCGTGGCCTCGGAGACGCGGTCCGGCGTTTGTACACCGGGAAGGCCGTCCTGAAGTACGACACGGACAGCCACGGCGTCCGCTTCGCTGATGTGCTGGAGCTGTGCCACCCGGCGCCCCGTGACGCTTCGATCGTCGCGGATCAGGCAGAGCGCGTGATCATTCGTGACGTCAAGACGTGCCCGCGACCAAAGAAGCGTCGTTTCCACGACAAGATCGCCGCGCAGAATCACGCGGATTCCGCGACGAAGAATCTGCCGAGCAAGCCCGCGTTGCGCCCTTATGTGTGCGAGTGCTCCTGGTACCACGTGACCAAGAAGCCTGCCGGTGTCCGCATGCTGGGAGAGGTGGACACGCGGCCCTACCGGGCGCCCATCTCCTGGCAGGGCGTGCTGTTCAAGCACCTCATCGACCGGCGCCACAACCGTCCTGGCGAGATCCCGGCGGAACTCAAGACGCTCACGGCGAACGCCGCCCTGCGGCAGGCCGTGGCTGATGGAGACGTCAGCGGTCTCACCAACCCCGAGACGCTTCGGCTCGCGGGGATGACCTGGGAGGCGGCGCTGTCCCTGGGCGGTAAGAACATCGACAAGGCGGCCTTCTGGTCCGCGATGATCCCGTCGATGGGCGTGATGGCACAAATTCGCAACGCGCGCAATTTCGACGAATCGGGCGTCTCGGATGAGGCGGTCATGCCGGTCCTGGCCAACCTGGTGAACCCGGAGACGGTCGCCACGTCGCGCCAGCTGCCGTTCCGTTTCTACAGCGCGTACAAGCACGCGCCGTCGCTGCGGTGGGGGCACGCTCTGGAGATCGCGCTCGGCTACAGCCTGCCGAACATCCCGGAGCTGCCGGGCAGGACGCTGGTCCTGGTGGATACGTCCAACTCGATGACGAACGCGCTGTCGGTTAAGTCCAAGGTCACGGCGATCACGGCCGCTGCGGTGTTCGGCGGGGCACTCGCCCTGAAGAACCCGGGCCGGGTGGATCTGTACCAGTACGCCGATTACGCGGCGCGGATCCCGGTGACGGCTGGCGGCAGCCTGCTCCGCCTGATTCAGGCGGTGGAGGGCTCGACCAACAGCGTCGGCTGGGGTACGCAGATCGAGTACTCGCTGCGCTCCGCGTACGACGGTCATGACCGGGCAATCATCATCACCGACGGCCAGGGCTGCGGCAACGGCCGCGTGCGGTCCGAGACGGTTGGTACGTGTGTCCCGGCGAACCGGCCGGTGTACCTCTTCAATGTCGAGGCGCACACGATGTCACCCATGCCGACCGGTGGGGCCGCACGGTTCGACCTGGGCGGCTTGACGGACGCGACGTTCGGCCAGATCCTCCAGCTCGAACGAGGGGCTGCCGGAACCTGGCCGTGGATGACTTCCGCCTGACCCGATGGCGCAGGACATATGAAATGTTCTGCGCCATCCTCGGCTTGGTCTTCATCTTCAGCATATTCCCCGTGGTGCCCTTCGCTGTCGTGCTCACACAGGAAGCGAAGGGCACCACGGCTGCCTGCGGCATGGCAGCCGTCTGGTATATCGTCTTCCCCGGCATCTTCGCCGTGCTTACCTGGATTGATGAATGAAGGAAGTGAACGAATGATCAGTGACAAACTGCGTGCCGAGATCATCCAGCATGACTTGATCACGCTCAGGACACAGATGGTGGCGCAGCCCCGCCGGTTCGACGCGGACGCGGCCCGCCGGATCGCTCAGCAGATCGAGGACCAGGGCGGCTGCTGGGGACCGAGAAAGGACTGACATGCAGCCGCTTCTGTACCTCGACGTAGACGGGGTTTTGAACCCCTTCGCCGCGAAGGCAAGCCAGCGCCCCGAGGGCTACTTCACCCATCGCATGAACCCGACCACCGAGACCGGGTCGGACTGGGTGACCACCTACAAGAAGCCGCTGAGGGTCTGGCTCAACCCCGCACATGGTCCACGCCTGACCGCGCTGCCGTACAAGCTGATCTGGGCCACCACCTGGCAGCATGAGGCCAATGACTGGATCGCCCCGCACGTCGGCCTCCCGCCTCTGCCGGTGCTGTCATTCGCCCACCCGGGCACGACGATGGGCTTGCAGCACTGGAAACTCCCCGAGCTGGTGGACCACGCCTGCGGCCGTCCGTTCGCCTGGGTGGATGACGAGGTCGGCCCGTACGACCACGATTACGCGGCCAGACGCCATTCGGGACCGTTCTTGCTGATGCAGGTCAGCCCCCGCACAGGGCTCCAGGATGAGCACTTCGAGCGCCTCGCGCAGTGGGCTGCATCCCTGGAGGATTCCGCGTGAGCTGGATCTGCGGTTCCTGGAGGATTCCGCGTGAGCTGGATCTGCGGTTCCTGCCGCACCCCCAACCACACGCGGACACCTCCCTGTGTGAACTGCGGAAAAAGCTGAGGGCAAGGCCTGGCGGGTGATACGATATGCATAGCAAACGGGAAGAACGAATGAATGTGACACGGAGGACGCACCGCCCGATGGACATGAGCAGCCAGGTGACACCGGCTCGCGCGGATAAGACGATCTGCCCGGATTGCCGGGAGTGGGAGCGGTCGCAGATGCGCACGCGGTCCCAGCGGAACTGGGACCGCGTGAAGACCGTCATCACCGCAGCAGCCATCGTGTTTTTCGCGATGCTCGCCTCCATTGGCCTGCTCACGCTGGGGCTTTTCTACTTCGCCAACGCCCAGTGAAACGAATGACACTCGATGGACAGGGCTCCCTCTGACTGGTAGGTTTTCCAGCAGAGGGAAACCTCACGGATGGTCTGGCTGCACCGCATGCAGGGACGCTCATCTTGCAGGACGCATTAACCCCCACGATGTGTTCTCGGTGAGTTGGCAGGTTCGATTCCTGCCGCATCCACGGATATCCCAACGCCCCCAGTGTGGGATATCAAGGTGGCATCTCGGCGGTGCAACCGTTAGTTTGGAGTCCGCCCGGTTGATCCCTGATCGCCGGTCGGACGGGCCCTCGTAGTCCAATTGGTAGAGGCGCCAGATTCAAGATCTGGATGTTTTCGGTTCGAATCCGAACGAGGGTACACGGCGAAAGAATGAAGGAGAGGAACCATGGCACAGCTCAACCAGCTGGTCGCGGTGATCGAGCCGCTGAAGAAGCGGACCGCCGCCGACCTGAACAAGATTGACAACGGCCTGTCCAAAGCCGACCTCTTCCACGGGATCACCAAGACCTATGAGCCCAAGGACGACGAGGGTGAGCGCCTCCCGGGCGAGGACAAGGCCGTCCAGAGGACCGTCCCCGGCGACCTCAAGATGGTCTCCGACCTCCTGACGAGGCTTTTCGACGCCGTCTACACCCGCGACGTCGCCAACACCGTCGCGAGGGCCGACGTGGTCGTGGACGGCGAGACAGTCCTCACCGACGTGCCGGTCCCGTTCCTGCTCTTCCTGTCCAAGCAGGTGGCCGACCTGCGGATCCGCGTCGAGCGGCTCCAGGTTCACGCTCTGGACACCAAGTGGACCTACGACGAGGGCACGGAGCTCTGGCGGGGGGCCCCCGTGGACAGCGTCCGGAGCAAGCGCGTCAGGAAGCCCTTCGTCCTGTACGAGGCGACCAAGGAGCACCCGGCGCAGGTCCAGGTGGCCGAGGAGGATGTGGCGCTCGGAACCTGGACGACCACCCGGCTGACGGGCGCCGTGACGCCGGTGCGCAAGCGCCAGCTCCTGACCCGTGTAGACAAGCTTGCGGATGCCCTGCGTTCCGCAATCGAGAAGGCCAACCAGTTCGAATTCACGCAGGCCCATATCGGCGAGGGCTTGTTCGACTGGCTCCTGGCTGAATAGGCTGGGGTGTCACCGGCCGGAGTTCAGGCGGTCCTTGCGGGTACCGCCCGGGTGGGACCGGCCGGTGACATTCCTTAAAGACTTCCGCAGGGCATGGTGAGCATGCCCTGCGGAGCAGAATCCCGGTTTGAGCGACCGGGCGCCCTGAATGGGCAAAAGCTGAAGTTGAAAATTCAAGATAAAGCATGAGCGGTACAGGTGCAGGTTCGATCCCTGCCCCGGGCTCCGCGCGGTGTCGTCCACTGGTCCGGCACGCCGCGCCGCCGGGTCTCTCGTCGTGGAGAGGCCCGGCACCCCGCCCGGGTAGCCCAACTGGTAGAGGCAGCCGCCAGCGGTCAGCTTGAACTTCTCGCTCCAGCTTGAAACACCTCGCCCGCTCCTTGATCGAAGAGATCGTAAACCTGACGGGAAGACGCCGGTTCGAATCCGGCCTGGGGCACTCGGGCCCCGGTAGCGCCAGCGGTAAGTGCGTCCTGTTTAAAACAGAAAACGATCCCAGTGTGCAAGGCGCAAGAGCGATATCCTGGATGGTAGCGCAGCTAGGCAGCGCGTCGGACTTGAAATCCGAAGGTCGCCGGTTCAAATCCGGTTCATTCGAAACACATCAGGGGGGCTCCGGATGGTAATGCCGGGGCCCTCCGCCAGGGTCCATAGCTCAGATGGTAGAGCAGCGTCCTCTTAAGTCGCGTGTCGCAGGTTCGAGCCCTGCTGGACTCACGGGGGTCTACGACGGCGGAGACGCCGCGACGGAACCCAAGTCACCCGCCGGTGGCGGCGGAGTATGCGGATGTGCGCGGCGGTGCACATCCAGTGCTCCGTTTCTCTACCACCCGGGTGTTGTTAGCGCCCGGGTGGTAGGCTAACTGCCCCGTGTACCTCAGTCTGGTAGAGGGCCTCCCTGATAAGGAGTTAGTCGGCGGTTCGATTCCGCTCACGGGGACTCAGGGGCTAGGAGTGGGAGACGAGTGCACGCGTTTCCCCGGACCACGCGCGCGAGTCCGGGTTCGAATCCCGGTAGCTCCACTACAATCAGTGCACAAGGGGCTTTAGCTCAGATGGAAGAGCACCCGTCCGAAAAGCGGGAGCGCGCCAGTTCGACTCTGGCAGGTCCCACACCACGAGCGTCTTCAATGAAAGGGAACGAATGAACGAGATCAGCGCACAGGACATCACGGTGGGCATGCGAGTCCGCAAGGCCGACTCGGTGGCAGCAGGAGTGTGGATCGTCCGGTACATCGGGGACAGGTACGTTTTCATGGAGAGCGCCGACGCCCCGCAGGCCCCTGACGAGGTCATGCACAGCACGTACGTCATCGCCCGGCAGTCATTTGCCCGCTCCCGGTGGGAACTCATGCCGTAGGCTGGGACAAGCGCCGACGTAGCCAAGCTGGTAAGGCACTGTACTCGTAATGCAGAGATCGCAGGTTCGAATCCTGCCGTCGGCTCTGTGATCATGAATGAATGAAGGAGAGAGCATGTGGGACAGGCATCGTGGCGCCCCCGACCATGGGGGAGATTTTGACGAGCAGCACAGTGATTCCGTTCAGACATCGGGTATCGGCTCCCGGCACCCGAGTGGGCATGACAGTTCGCCTGTGCGGCCCGCGAGTGGTTCCGGTGGTTCCGGTGGCGGAAGCGGTGGTGGCTGTGTGCTGTTCTTCTTCCTCGTGGGGCTCGCCATAACCCTGTGGGGCACACACGGGCACCTGGTAGCCTGACGGGAAGATTATGGACGAGCTGGGGATTGGTTGACCCCCGCACACTGTAAATGTGTCGCTTCGGCTGTGGCAGTTCGAATCTGCCCTCGTCCACTGGTCTCCCGTAGCCAAGCTGGCCAAGGCGCGCGATTGTTAATCGCGATATCGCAGGTTCGAGTCCTGCCGGGAGAGCCGAGATGTGGCGCAGTTGGTAGCGCGTTCAAGATCAGCTCGTGGTAGCATCATGGGCTATGGTGTCCACTGCGACTGACTACCACAACCGCAGAGAAGCGATGCTCGCTTACCTTGGGGGTGAGTGCAAAAAGTGCGGAGTGGCTGAAGACCTACAATTTGATCACGTTGACGCCTCTACGAAGGGGTTCGATGTCTCGATGAACTGGGGACGCTCGTGGGGCATCCTGAAAGCCGAACTGGATAAGTGTCAGCTCCTCTGCAAACGACATCACATGGAAAAGACAAAAGCCGCCGGGGATCACCGAGGCGGCCATAACAGATGGACAGAGATTCACCATGGGACTTTGTGGGCCTATGCGAGGTATGGGTGCAGATGCCCAGAGTGCAAAGCCATCAAAAGCCTGCAATACCAGAGGCTATCCGCACGACTGTAACTCGTCTGACACCCACGAGATGTAGCTCAGTTTGGCTTAGAGCGTCCGCTTTGGGAGCGGAGGGTCGCCTGTTCGAGTCAGGCCATCTCGACTATGATGCAGGTCTCGGGGGTGTAGCTCAGATGGTCAGAGCAGCGGTCTCCAACATCGCTAGTCGCACGTTCGAATCGTGCCACCCCTGCTAGAGTGAAGACGTGCGGGTCCTTCACGGATACAACACCCTCGCAAGCACCAGCTGACGCGCAAAGGCGGGTGTATGGGGAAGTAATCGATCGCCCGCACTCCACATGCGCCTGTGGCTCAGTCTGGTCTAGAGTACCCGCTTGTCACGCGGGGGATCGCCGGTTCAAATCCGGTCAGGCGTGCTTGTTCACTCAAGGAGATCACTTTGTCGGCGCCGTCTCGCCCCAGCTTTGACGAGTATTTTATGGGCATTGCTGAGGCGGTGTCCAAGCGTGCGGACTGCACCAGGAGGGCCGTCGGGGCGATCCTGGTGGACAAGCACCGACGTCTGATTTCGAGTGGGTATAACGGGTCGCCCCCTGGCGGCCCTTCTTGCTTGGCGGGAGAGTGCCCGCGCGGTACGCACTTTCTCCCATTCGACTCGCCCGGTTTCTGCGCCTGCGGCAAGGAATGGCCCTGCATCATGTCAGTAGATCCCGGCAGCTCATATGACAGTGGTCCCGGGGTGTGCGAGGCGAATCACGCCGAGGGCAACGCGTTGCTATGGGCGGACCCGCAGCGCGTGGACGGCTCATCCATGTACGTGACGGCTGAGCCGTGCCCAGGCTGCTGGCGTCTGATCAAGGGTATGCGCATCGCCTGCGTGTTCTACCCCGGCCCGTATGGAATGGAAAGCGTGGTCTTCCCTCCCGCATAGGCGTGGGAGGGTGCACAGAAGGGAATGAATGGAATATGACGACGACCCAGGACAGGGTTTATGCGGACACGCTGAATCTCCTCGGATCCGCCCCGGTCTCTCCGGAGATCCAGACGATGCTGTACGCGGAGCACGTCCTCGCGGAGATTTCGCACTGGCCGAAGGCTCAGCGTCATGAGTTTTACCAGCTGCTCCAGGCGCACGAAGAGTAGATGACAAAAAAGGCCCCGCTTCTCGTGAGAGAAGCGGGGCCTTGTCGTGAGCATTACTGGGTATAATCCGCAGCATGGCGCATGAAGCGGGGAGTGTGCGGGCACGCCTGGACGGGTCCGTGAAAGATGCGTGGCAGGTCTACTGCCAACTGGAAGAAGTTCTGCCTCATCCCGAAGTCCGGCACCACGAGCCCATCAGCCGCAGCAAGTTGTCGGCGTCGTCCCCGGCCTGGCATTCTCAGGCGGCGGATCTGGTGCTGGAACTGCACTACGAGACACGTCGTATCGAAGCAAGTCTGCGAGACCCGTCCACGGATATGGCTCGGGGTACATCGCAGAGCAACACGCGGTACAGCCTGCACGCAATCGCGCTGCTGATGGACGGTCAGCCGGAGGAATCCGCATGGGCCACCTTGAACTACATCGAGAACTGGATCCGGCGCGGCAATGCCGTCTTCGTTCCGGACGACATGCTGCGGCGCCTTCCGCGCTCTCCCGGCGAAGGGGAGGCGCGATGCCCCTGGTGCTCATTCCAGACCCTGCGGTGGCGCCAGAGCAGCGGTGTTGTCAGCTGCGTCAATCCGGCCTGCGTGGATGACAACGGTCAGCGTCCCCGCTGGAAAGCGGAATTCCGCATGACCGAGACCGAGATGGTTTTTGCCTGGCGTGACCTAGGGGAGCAGCGTGACCACTAAAGGATGGACATCCCAGGAACTGAAGGTCGTCACCGACGACCAGACGCTATGGACGGTCACCGAGGCCGCCAGGCTGCTGGGGCCGCCGGAGCTGCCCGTGGTGACCGCACGCTACCTGGTGCAGCTCACCGGTATGGAACCGCAGGGGAAGCGCCGTACGACCGCGTACGGGCGTGCGGGGCGCTACGCCCGGGTCTACCGGGCCCAGGACTTCATCGAGGCGTACGAGGCCCTGTCGCAGCGCGCCTGACCAACGCTGGTAAGGTCATCGCATGACATTCGAGGAAGTTCTTCCCCAGCTTCGCACGGGCGCACGGGCAACCCGTGGTGCGTGGGGCGTCTGGGAGCCTTTCGGCCGTTGGATCGCTATCATGCAGCCCACAGAGAGCGACTCTATGCAGCAGCCTTTCCTTTACAAGGCTGACGGCGAGGGGAAACTGACGCCGTGGGCTCTCACGAATGAATCACTGTTCGCTGATGACTGGGCGATTATCTGACCGTTACGTCAAGATGTGGCCCAAAAACCACAAGCTGAATACGATCCAGGCGACCGTGAAGATCGTACGGCCGACGCGGCTGGTGCGGATCCGGAACCAGTCCCGGGTCCGCTCGGACAGGGTGTCCCCCTGGGCCTTGGTGACCAGCGCCACGACCTCGGTGATGACGCCGCCCGCGATGATCGCGACCCAGATGATGTCAGGTGTGCTCATAGTCAGTCATCATCGCGCAAACATCTGGGCCAGCGCACCCGAAGCGCCACCCAGAACGACACCGGCGCCAACAGCCGCGTATTTGACCCTTTCCAGGGCATCCAAGCGAACCTCGTGATCTACGAGTTGCTTGTCGATCTGTTCAGCGCGCTGCACCAGCAGGGCGAGCTGCCCCTCCATGCGGGTGAAGCCGACCTCGGTGGTACGCCGCAACTCCGAAATCTCCAAGGTGAGCTGCGAGACCTGCTCAGGCGTGCTCACTCCGGCTCCCGCACGGCCTGGATGACCTTCTCCAGGTCTTGGGCGCTTTCATAGGTCGGGGGCTTCGCCCAGCCGAGCAGAATCCCGCAGATGGTCTTCAGGACGGGCGTGCGGGCCCGGTGCGCGAAGTCCTCCAGGACGCGGAAGAGGACGTAGTAGGCGCCCGCGAGGATCACCGTGACGCCGGAGACCACGGTGCCATCATCCAGGTCCACGCCCAGTACACCCGAAACCGTCAGCACCCACCCGGCAGCCATGGGGACCAGGGTACGCATCAGCGATACGAAGACGTTCAAGACTGCTCTCCCGTGCTCAGGTGGACAGTGACGCCGTCGATCGCCGCCTTGATCCGGGCGACCAGGGCGTCCGGGTCGATCGCCTCGGTATTTGCGGCCAGCGTGGCAACCGTCTTGACCAGCTCGGTGATCACGGCACTCTGGGCGGCCTCGGTCACCTGGACGGCGCGGATGCGCGCGTCAATGTCCTTCAGATAGGACTGCGGCTGCCAGGTCGGGTTGGTCGCGATGCTTTCGGCGTCGGCCGGGGCCGCGATCTTGTCGGTCTCCCAGACCGCGTCGAACATCTTGGCCACAGCCGAGTCGGCGGCGGTCTTGGTGGTCTTGGTGATCCACGTCTTGTCGTCGGCGGTGAGCGTCACGTCGTCCTCCTCGGGGTTGGCCCACGCGCGCAGGTCGGCGGGGGAGAGGTAGCACAGGCTGCGGTCCAGCGGTGTGCTGGTGAACTGCCAGAACAACGGGCTCCAGCCCGCCGGATGTGGCCGAGCGGCAGCCTCTGCCTTCGCGTACGACACCGCCGTGTAGCCCCACGTGTAGGCCGGGTACCAAATGGTCGTACCCGCAGGGACGTGCCCCTTGGAGAGGTCGTCGCCGGAGGTGTACACGCCGACACGCTGGCCGGGGAACGCCTCGCCGACCAGGGCGAGCCAGCGCACGGCCCACGCCTTGATCTGTGTGGCGCTGCGCCCGGCATAGTTCGCGCCGTCGGAGCGCCGTTCCAGGTCGAGCCAGTGCACGAAGCCCGGCCTGACATACGGCTTCACTGCGGCGATGTAGTTCGCTGCCTCCAGTGCCACGTCCTGGTTGGGCCAGCCGTAGTGGTACGCGCCGGGGACCAGCCCGGCCTTGACGATTCCCGTGATGTGGGTAGCGAACTTCGCGTCCCGGGTGTGCTGGCCTTCAGACGCCTTGGCGAAAGCGAAGACGACACCCTCGTCTTTGCGCGCTGCCCAGTCCTGTGTGTTCTGGTAGCTGGAGACGTCGATACCCCGGCAGGTGTTTGCCACTGTCTCTCCTTCAGCGGATTTGCCCGATAGCTGTTCCGACCCCGGTAACGCCGGACCCTAACCGGCTTCCATGAAGGTCGCCGACACCGAACCGCCGCCCACAATGGCAACCAGGATATTCGCCCGCCAGTAGCGGAACGCGCCGATGTTCGTCACGAGCGGCTGATTGACACCAGTCCGGGGATTTACGGACCCGTAGTACACCCAGTTGACCCCATCATGCGAGGCCTCCATTGCGACAGTTCCGCCAGTGACCGTCCCAATTACGACGACCATCGCAGTCACGTTGGCCTTGGCCACCGTGAAATCAATGGTTGTCCCTGGACCGGCGGCGGAAACGGCAGCCAAGGAGGCCTGTGCTTCCACGGGGACTGCCATCAGATATCAACCTCCGCCCAGATGAACTGCAAATTCCACCGCTGATTCACGTTCCCAGCCTCCGTGCGCCAGACAAAACCCTCACCCGGCACGAAAGGCACCCCACCCGCAGAAGGGGCGCCGAGAGAGCTCGCAACCGTACCGCCCACGCCGCTGGTGATCGGCGCAAGAAAGTTGCCTATCGAACCAAGGGCGGTCAGACCTACGGTTGGATTTCCGGTTCGCACCTCCAGCTTGGAGTCGGGGAAGTCGAACCGCAATGGGTATACGCCGGTGGCGGCGTCGACCAGAGTCCCCCCGGTGGCGGAGGTTATGTAGCGCGACGTCAAAGAAGTGTCGGTACTCGACACGCCAGTGGCATAGGAAGTGACGATGCCGTTGAACGCCAGCATCACCTTCCCGCTGTTCGCCGGGTTGAAGAACGAGATGAAGTTGTTCGCAGCCACCACGCCAGGCGTGTCGTGCAAGGCGTACGAGTATGTTGGCGGTGTGAGAGTGGACATCGGGTCACCTCACGCGATCCGCTGGAGACGAATCCAGGAATCCTGGAAGACGGTTGTAGCCACCACGCCAGCTGTGTCCGAGACGGTGGCGATGTACACGGGCGCTGCGTGGGCGGTCACCGGCCTCAGCCCGCCCTGCGGTAGGTCACGTACGAACGGGACAGCACGGTGGTGGCGGTCGCGCTGCTGGTGTTCTGCGACCACTGGAACGTGACGTTGCCCGCCGTGGAGGAGGTGACGACAGCAGCCTTCTCAATGATCAGCGTTCCATCGGTGTCGAGCTGGTACGCCACGTTCGTGGCGAAGTTGCGGCCCTTGAGTGTCGCCGCCGTGTTCGCGTTCGAGGTGAAGGCAGCGGCGGTGGAGGTCGGCCCCAGCACGGCCTTCAGCCCGGTGGCACCGGACGGCACACTCCAGGCCGTAAGGAGGTCGGCAGCTGCGTCCGCGCTCTGCGCGAAGATGACGAACTCGATCTCGTACGTGGCGTTGGCCGCTACCGGCACGATCAGCTCATCGTCATTCTGGGGGGTGATGCTGCTCGTGACGTCCTCGTTCGCGGTCTTGCGAATCGTGTTGATCTGCCCGGCAGAGAGCAGGGTCGCAGTGAGTCTCTGCCCCGCCAGAAAGGTCGGGTATACCTCGGCCGCCATATCTGCTCCTAGTTGCTCTTCCTCGCCGC
>ERZ1292629.572-Hain-H43-01um-R1-572-length-40501-cov-10_pt2 | contig 20267 bp, 28 predicted proteins | sample MGYA00564399_ERZ1292629 | MGnify/ENA primary metagenome ERZ1292629 (study PRJEB36523, sample SAMEA6512636) | groundwater metagenome | collected 2019-01-08 | study: AquaDiva: Metagenomics assemblies of 32 groundwater samples | reverse complement strand
TTTAGCTAACCTTTTTGGGCTCATACTGCCTAAAAACTTGGGAATTTAGGAATTTATATCTCCGTATTTATCAAAAAATATTCCCATACGCAATCTCTAATATTCTAGCTTATAAATGTTTCGGTTGTTGCTACTTTAAAATTACAATTATTTATTCTACAAAAATCCCTGGCTTCCCTGGCTTTGTCTTTCCAGCTTTTCCTTCAGGATCATACTTTGATTTATCATTTACAGCATAAACCTTAACTTCCTTTCCAATTCTCTTTGTTAATATTTCCAGATTATAATTATCAAATTCATTTGGCAAAACATAAAGATAAATCTTCTCTCCATCCTTCCCTTGTTTCTCCTTAATTATCTTCAAAACATTTAATACATCAGAAACAGTTTTCTCCACATTCTTCTCCGCTTGCTCAATCTTCTCATCAATCTTACTCTCATCTGCCTTAGGCCACTCCGCAAGCGAAACAAATCCCTTCCCTCCAACCTTCTCCCAAAGTTCTTCAGCTATATGCGGGCAAAATGGAGATAATATTTTAATAAATTTCATAAAATCTTCCTTTGAAATTTCTCCCTCAAAAGAATCAAATAGCTCTCTTAGTTTAATAACTGCAATATTATACTTAACATCCTCAATACAAGTTCCAATATCTAATATTGCTTTATTTAATTTATGCTCAAGAATTCTACTTGATTTTCCAAATTTAACTTCATTAGAATAAGAATATATCTTATTAATATATCTAGCCATACTTTCTATTCCCGTAGAACTCCACATAGAATCTTTCTCAGGTCCTGCAAGAGAGACTAAAAATATTCTCAAGGCATCTGCACCATATTTTCTACTAATATCTAAAGGATCTATAACATTTCCTCGAGATTTACTCATTACAACCCCATCTTCTCCATGAACCATTCCTTGATTAAACAATCTTTTGAAAGGCTCATCTAATTTTACATATCCCAAATCTCTTAATACCTTAGTAAAGAATCGGGCATAAATTAAGTGCATGCATGCATGCTCTGCACCGCCTGTATAAAAGTCAACAGGCAACCAATATTCTGCTTTTTCTTTTTCAAATGGTTTTTTCTCATTCAAATTATCACAATATCTCAAATAATACCAACTACTATCAAAAAAAGTATCCATAGTATCGATATCTCTTCTTGCCTTTCCATTACATTTAGGACATTTAGCATTCTGAAAACTCTTACTTGTGTTCATAGGATTTCCATTTCCATCAAACGTAACATCCTCAGGCAATAAAATTGGTAAATCTTTTTCATTTACTGGTTGCATTCCACATTTGTCACAATAAACAACAGGAATTGGAGTTCCCCAATATCTTTGCCTAGAAATTAACCAATCTCTTAACTTATAATTAACAGTAAACTTAGATTTTTTCTTCTCCTGCAATTCCTTAGTAATATGAGTTATAGCTTCATCGCTCAAAAGTCCATCAAATGCTCCAGAGTTAACCAAAACGCCATAATCTGTAAATGCCTTTTCCTCATTTAGATAATTATTCCATACATATTTATTATTCTCGAGATTAATAAAATTTATAACTTTATTCTTCTCCACCCAAATAATATTTCTAAGTTCCTTTTCAGAGTTATCTAACTCATTAGTTTTTCCATCCTTCAATTCGAAACATAATCCATTAACTATTGAATGCCTGTTTTCATCTTTATGTGATGCAAAAAACTTATTATGACTTTCCCAACCCAAAGACTTTATAAATTTAATATTTTGATATCCGGTTTCTTCTCTTATCTCCCTCATTCCTGCATTAACTAAGTTTTCTCCTTTTTCCACTCCCCCAACAACAAAAGTCTTCCATCCTTCTTTCTTCCAGTCTAAACAAAGATATTTATCTTCCTTCCAATGTTTTACAATACAAAAAACCGTATCTCTTTTTATCATAGGTTTATCTTTCCTAATAGCATCTTTCCCTTCGGTAGTCACAAAAAGAGGAGCAATGACTTGTTTTATAGGAATCTTATATTTCTGAGCAAATTCAAAATCTCTCTGATCATGAGCAGGAACTGCCATTACCATTCCACTTCCGTAATCTGCCACAACAAAATTTCCTGCCCAAACGGGAATCTTATCTCCACTAATGGGATGCACTGCATAACTTCCAGTAAACACTCCTTCCTTTTCCAAATCAAATGCATCCTTCTCACTAGTACTTTTAATTTTTTTCAAAAATGAATCAACTTCTTTTTTTTGTCCTTTAGTAACTAAACTATCTAATTTAGAATGCTGTGCGGAAACAACAAGAAAAGTAACTCCCATGAGGGTATCAGCTCGGGTTGTGAATATTGCCCATTTTTCAAATATCTCATTAAATAGTTCTGGAAATTCTTTTTTGCCCATTTCTTTTTCACAAAAATGCCCATATCCTTTTCCAAGGTGAATTAATTTTCCAGCTAATTCTTCCTTATATTCATAAGCAATGGGAATATGATAATTAATATCGTCTTCAGATGTGAAAATAACAATTTTTTCTATGTTCTTTTTTATATCACTATAATCTCCTTTCCCATAGAAATCAGTCAATGTTGCTCTGCCCTCGTGACCGCTTTTGCCTGGAGAAACCAAAATTAATTTTCTTATCTTTTTTTTAGTTTCATACAACCACCTTACTATAAAAGCCCCTCCTGCAGAATGGCCAATAAGCAACGTATTCTCATTAACATCAAATTTATTCATAATTGATTTCCACTCCTCATATTTTGGAGCCCACGGAGTAGGCATCTGCGGTGTGGCTGTTTTTACTTCTCTTTCTTCAAGTTCATTCTTTATCCAAGATATCCAATGTTTCTCATTTTCAGGCTTATAATCTGACTCATTTGTCCTATCTTTTGAAGGCGAACCATGAATAATAATGCAATTTTTTATTTTGGGGTCAATCTCAAAATCAACTTCAGTACCTTCACTCTTCCCAATCCAATTTTTTTGCATTGCCTTAATTCTCTCAGGCCAGTCAAGAGTATCCACTTTCTCAAGCAATTCCTCTGCATATTTAGTAGTTCTAATAAACCACTGCTCAAGATTCTTTATTTCCACAGAAGATTTACATCTATCACAAATTCCTCCCTGTGCCTGTTCATTTGCAAGAACAGTTTTACAAGAAGGACACCAATTAACTGGAGAATTCTTTCTATAAGCTAATCCATGTTTCAAAAATTGTAAAAACCAAAATTGATTCCACCTATAATAGTGTGGATCATGACTCTGTAATTTTCTACTCCAATCATAACTTAATCCCAACGCCTTCTGCTGTCGAATAAAATTCACTATAGCTGAATCAGTAAATATCTTAGGATGACTCTTTGCCTTAATTGCTGCATTTTCTGCAGGCAATCCAAAACTATCAAAACCTATAGGATGTAGTACATTAAATCCTTGCATTCTTTTAAATCTCGCAAAGATATCTCCAATACTATAATTAAACGCATGCCCTATATGCAACCCAGAAGCAGAAGGATAAGGATACATTTCAATCACACTAAATTTCTTCTTTTTAGTATCTTTCTCGACTTCAAAAATCTTCTTCTCATCCCACTTCTTCTGCCACTTCTTTTCTATTTTTCCAAAATCAAACTCTTTCTTCTCAAAACTCTCAATATCATCAATTCCATCATAACCTTCAAAACTTTTAGTTTTGGAGGCACCAAAATTCGAAGAATTTTTAGTGTTTTCTTCTTCTTTTTTTGTCATAATTTTACCTTTTACCATAAACTTATCCAGAAACCTTAAATTTAAATCTTCTCATTCAAGTCTAAACAATCTCTAACTCTCTCAATTTCAGAATTATTAAAGTTCAGTATAACTGCTTTCAATTCAAGAACAAAACTCTCAGCAAAAACAATAGACTTTTCAGCAAAATTCAAATCAGCTTCCGAGGCATTAGTAGCAACATAATACTGACTATCTAATCTTAATCCTTTAGACTCCTCAAGCAGTTTAGAAAACTTCTCCAATTTAAAACAATCATTCAAAACAAGAACTGCCCCGAAATGATTTTCACATTTAATTCCGCATTTAAAAAATAATGCAAGAACTGAATTATACATCGAATACAGGGAACTCTGTTGATTATGTTATATGAGGTTCAGAGTTCCCTGTTCAGAGAATTCTGCGGAAGGATAACGCAATTATCAGAATTCTCTGTAATAAGAATTGATAATAGAATTTTCATAAAGTTTTTCCCTTAACAAAATCCTAGCAGATTTCAAACAATTATCTGCCTTAATAATATAAGATTCACAAATCTCATCAGAAGGCTGAACAATCTCCAACTTTTTCTCCCTAATCAGTCTAACCAAAAACTTGTTCATAAAATCTATCTGCCCCCCTTAAAACGATATGATTCTTTATTATCTCCTTTATTAACAAAGAGTTGGTATCAAAATCTCCAACTTTTACACTAATTTTTGAATTTATCTCTTCTAATCTCTTTTTTACATGAACATTATCAGTTTCAACATAAATATCTATATCACTCTCCTCTTTTGAAATTCCTTTAGCATAACTTCCAAATAATATAATCATTTTAGAATCACATTTTTTAAGCATTTCCATAAATAACGGCTCTAAAAAGGGATGTTTTTTTAAAAGACTAAAAACTTTAAAACTCTCAACAATTTCAAGCACTTTCCTTGTCCTAAGAGTTTTTTTCACAAAGTATTGCTTATTCCTTCCTAGACTTAAATAATCAATTAATCCTTTTTTCTCCATACCTCCAATCTTCCTTAAAATAGTTGAATGAGAAATTCCAATCTCTCTTTCAATTTTTCTTATATGTGCTGGCTCACTAAACAAATAAGAAATTATATTAATCTCCAATTCATCCAATTCAAACCCTTCAATTCTATTGTACCTTAAATGAACCATATGGTATCAGAATAGAACCATTAATATATAAACCTTTTTACTCAAACTTTAGAATCCACTACTCAAATTATCCAACAATCCCTTCTTCCTTAACAAATTAATCTGTCCACCCTGATACTTAAATATAACATCTCCCTTTTCATCATCGTCAACCCAAGGAGTAATAAGAACAAAATCATTAGGTCTCAACCACAAACTTCTTTTAAATCTCCCAGGAACTCTGCAATTTCTACTTTTTCCATCGCTAGACTTAACATCCATTCTATTTCCCCCATATCTCTGAATTATAATCCCTATAAGTTCCCCTTTCCTAGGCAACCTAACTCTAACAAATCCAGTATCTGGACTTCCAGGAACGACAGGCCCTTGCTTAGACTCATCTATAACTTCTTCAAATTCTCCATACTTATCATCTGCCATATTTAATCCAGAATAAAACCCCTTAAAAACCTTCTCACGCCCGTCTCTTAGAATACTCTATATACATATGCCTAAAGAAGTAAACAGAAAATATGCCCAAAAACAAATAGCCAACCACATTTAATACAGGCACAAAATCTAAAATAAACATAATTATCCATTCAATAACACAAAAAAGAAGAACACATCCAAACACATTCCACCATTTCCCTTTTACAAGTTCTTTGCTTCTCCTCAAAGAATCAGAAAAACTTCTTTTTGGTTCATCAAACCAAATAAAAATTGCAAATATCCAATAAACTGAAAATATTATTCCTGGAACTATTAATAGCAAAAACAATCCAATAATACACAAAAATAACAATATTCCTCTTCCCAAAAATCTCCAAAACGCACTCTTTCCTACTTGCACCAACATCCTCCAAGAATACTTCTTACTACTAACTTTCATCCCATAAAATGAAGCATTAACAAATACACCAACTCCAACAAACAAAACAAAAACAATGCAAAGCAACAAAACCATTAAAACCTTAACAAGAATAAGAGAAGAATATATCAAAGCAAGTACACAAACAACACATACAATCCCTAACACTAGAATAGGAACAAGAAACAAAAGCAAAAATAAGGATATCGCACCAACATTATCAAAAAATTCATTCCATGCATTCTTGAATATGCTTCCAAAACCCATATTAAACTAAATAAAAATAGCTTTTTAAACCTGTCCTTCCTATATAAATTATGATTCAAACACATTTCACAGGAACAAATATAACCTCCAGTTCAGAAGAAGCATTCTCCCTATTTCAAAAATCTGTATTTGGAGAATCAAAATCTGGAAAAGTAGAATACTCCAATGTAGAAATCCTATATCTACAAGAAAATAACAAAGCAGAAGTATTTTCAGGAAAAAATAAACTTAATCATCAAGAATTAATTAAAAAATTAAGAAAAAAAGATAAAAAAATAGAAATAAAATATGCAGTCTTCAAGGATCTTCGTTCAAAAGGATACATTCTAAAAACAGCCCTTAAATTTGGAGCAGAATTTAGAGTATATGAGCGAGGCGTCCGCCCAGGAGCAGACCACGCAAGATGGATTCTTTACACTGTAAAAGAAAATGATGCTCTGAACTGGCATGAATTTGCCGCTAAAAATAGAGTAGCTCATGCTGTAAAAAAGAACTTATTAATTGCTATAGTGGACGACGAGTCAGATGTTTCCTATTACGAAATAGCTTGGAAGAAAATATAAAATGAAAATAAAATCGGAAAGAATAATAAAGAGATATCAACTAGAGCATTTAGTGCCTCTTGGTCTAGCTTTAATTTCAATCTACTTTTGGATTACCTACTTTAAATCAGACTTATTTTTCACAATAGGATTAATAACTAATATCATTGGATTAATTATCTGGTGGTCAGCAAAGATAAAATTAGGAGATAATTGGTCTGCGGGTTATAGCAAACCTAAATTAAAAAAGTTAGTTACAAATGGTATATACTCAAAAATAACACATCCCATTTATTGGGGAATAAATATAACCTTGATAGGAATAATACTAATAACTAAGAACATTTTATTAACTATAATTTGTCTAACCATCATAGTATATTTTTTCAGAAGGATGAAAATTGAAGATTCATTCTTGATAAAAAAACTAGGAAAAAAGTATATAGTATATAAAAATAAAACATGGTTAAAAATATAATGATAATCAAAAAAGGACAATGGCCAATTGCAATCGCATTAACTCTTATGCTAATTATTTTTGGAACCATATTTATTCAAAGAGCAAACTATGAATTTATAATTTACCTAGCAGTAATCCTAGTCCTATTCCTATTAATTCTATTCACCAACTCAAAAGTAAACTATCCTAATTACACCCTTTGGGGATTACTCTTATGGGCATTGCTTCACCTTTCAGGAGGAGGACTATCGATTAAAGGACAAAGACTTTACGAGTTAATTCTTATTCCAATCTCTGAAACTTATCAAATATTTCGCTATGACCAATTTGTTCACATCATAGGATTCGGAGTTGCAACACTTTTAGTAGCCCATTTTCTTAGACAGATAATAAACCCCCCAGTAAAAAGAAAAATCCTATATACCATAATATTAGTCATGGGAGGATTAGGAATAGGTGCCCTCAATGAAATAGTAGAATTTGGAGCTACAGTAATTGCTCCAGAAACAGGAGTTGGCGGTTATATTAACACTTCAATGGATTTAGTCTCAGATTTAGTTGGAGCATTAATTGCATTAATAATTATTAAGATAAAAGATAAATCCTTGTTTAATTCCAACAAGAGATAATTATAAAGAGATATTCAAAACAAGCTAATACCTTACAAAGCAACTTAATACAAATATTTCATTCAATCGAATATTATTAGAATATTAAAGCAATTTAAATTGAACATGAGATAATAATCCATTCAGTCTTAGTTTATATATTAAAATTTATAAAAAACTATTATTTAGTACATTCCCCTTGAGTCCAATACTCTACATTCTTATCTAAACAAGCCTGACACCCATTACCATAGGTCTGAGCACAAGGATATTTTATACATTTAATAGACTGATTAAACCATCCACAAGCAGGAGAATAAACTTGAATACACGCCCCTTCCCTTTGATTATCATTGCAATAATTTTTCTCTAATGCCTGCTCAGTTCCATCTATGAAATACAACTTAAAAACTACTCCTCCAACGAACAAGACTATCAAAATAACCACCAAACATAACCAAATACTCTTTTTTTCCATATCTCTCTTTAAGAACTATACCTTATATAATTTTCTAAGCAAATATTTATAACAATCACCATTATACTAAAACTATGCCTATAGATATGAATTCCGCAGCAAGAACAAAAGACATGATTCTTTCATTTATTAAAATGAGAGGTCCGAGTCTTCCAATTACAATAGCAAGAGATGTAAAAACATCAACATTATTTGCTTCGGCATTCCTCTCTGAGTTATATCAAGAAAGAAAACTAAGAATGAGTCACCTCAAAGTCGGAAGCACTTCATTATATCTTATCCCTGGCCAAGAACAAATGCTTGAAAACTTCATCCAATATCTGAATCATAAAGAACAAGAAGCATTTCATCTAATTAAACAACATGGTTCATTAAAAGAAGAAGAATTAGCTCCAGCAATTAGAGTAGCAATAAAAGAAATAAAAGATTTCGCAATCCCTGTTCAAGAAAATCAAAAAGTAATATGGAAATATGCTTTTGCAAAAGAATCACTTCCTCAACAAGTGCATACCCTTCAACCATCCGCACTTTTAGCACCAAATCCAGCAATCCCTGTTTCAGTTCAGCAGGCAGTTGAAACCCAATTATCTTCTCAACTTGCCCAAGAATCTCTTTCACAGTCAAATCCTCCAACGCGTGATGAATTAGTTTCCCAAGTAGAATCAGCAATTCAAAAAATAGAAGAAAAACCAATAAAAGAAAAAAAAGAAAAAATTAAAAAAGAAATCATAAAACCTAATTTTGAATTCAATTTAACTAAAGTAATAGAAGAAGTTCCAGAAATTATTGAAACACCTTTTGGAAAAAATGTTAGAAAATATTGTCATGACAAAAATCTAGAAATAATAAAAATAGAAGAAGAAAAGAAAAAGGAGTTTACTGCAATCCTTTCACTTCAAACACCAATGGGAAAACAAAATTATTATTGCATAGCCAGAGATAAAAAGAAAATCAATGAACAAGACATTCAACAATCACTTGAAATCGCTCAAAAACACAGAATGCCAGCATTATTATTAATCTCTGCCCCATTAGATAAAAAAGGCCTTGCTCTTATTTCGGATTGGCAACACCTAATTAAGGTAGACAAACTCAAAATCTAGCAAGAAATAAGGTTTAAACATCAAAAACCTTCAGTTTTTGTGGCTTAAAAGTTCCCTAGGAACTTTTAAAAACCCTCCAAACAACCTCATTCTATGGGTAGAATAAAATCACTTATGGTTAAAAGAACCGCAAAGAAGCTAATTGCTAATCAATCAGAAAGCTTCGACGCTACATTTGAACATAACAAGAAAGTACTTGCAAGCAACATGCCAAGTAAGCCTATTAGAAATAAAATCGCAGGATACCTAGCAAGACTCGTAAGAATGAAACAAGAAGAGTCTACAAGAAAACCAAAAGAAACAGTTAAACTTGAATCTGAAGAAGGATTACAAGCAGATTTATATTAACCTCGATAGATAATTACCTCCTCAATTATCTCTACTTATTTCAAATCAAAAACAAGTTAATAAACTTCTAACAATTCAATACAAATAATCAATCCTATAAAATATTTATTAATAATTACAAGTATATCTTTAATATATTAAATAATTCAAATCGAACATTAAATAATAACTCATTCACTTCTATCTATTCCTAAAAATTAATTTTTCTTCCTGCTCATTAACTCATCTAACTTATTTTCAACATTTTCCAACCTATCATTCAATTCTCCCAATCTTTTAGTCTTAATCAAATTAACAAAAAAAGAGGCTATTTGAAAAATAACAACTCCTGCCGCGATAATTCCTATTGCTTTTATCCACATCCCTATTTTAGCCAACAATTCTGCTGCTCCAACAGAAGCATTAACAACTCCAGAAGTAACATTTACTAAATCAATCGCATTTCCAGTAATACCTGCTACCTCTAAAAACATAACACTCCAAAGCAAACCCTATTTATAAGATTTTCCACAAACCCCTCAAACCCCCCAAACTTAAGTTTATAAATCATCCAGAATTGAAAATCCTGGCACTGTATTTCAGTGGTAGAATGCAGCTCTCATAAAATCGAGAATAGCGAGATTTGCTCGCGAATCCTCAGATTCGAGACAGGCTGATGTCGGGAGTTCAATTCTCCCCAGTGCCACTTATTTATTCCCTATTTCCAAATATCTCAGAGTGGCATCATCTCGCGTACATCTAAGATATAAGTCTGGACTAGAATTATGATAAACTTCATCCATTTTTTTAACAACAAAAGAAAATGCCAGGTCTACCTTCTCCTTTAATTCCTCAGGCGAATATCCTCCATGATTCTCACTAATATCTCTTAAATATTCCATTTCAAGATGTCTAGTCCCCCTATATAATTCATAAGTTGCAGTTTCTAATCCCTTCTCGCAAATCTGAGCATCATAATTATTAATCATTCTAACTAAATCGTCAAATTCCTCTTCAAGAAAACAATCATCATCACATAAAATTCCCTCTCTCAATTCAGCCTCTGGAATACACGAACTAATTGAATTTACCACATAATTTTCTCCATTAGAAGAATACAAATCAGAAGCACTTCGAGGTATATCTCCTCCCTCTGCTCCTCTCGTCCCAAAAGAAAATGCTAATAAAGATGCAAGTAATACAGACTTTAAGCCCATAACAAATACAAATAATATTCACTTAAATACTTTTTCCAAATTTTTTCACTTATTCCAAGTCATTACTTTTCCACGCTTCAAATGCTCATTTAATATCTCAAACTCGCCATATAATCCTTCAACTAAATCATATTCTTTCAACTCTTCAAACGCAACCCATTTCCATTCAGTCAGTGCCCTACACAACTTAACCTCGTCTCCAACAGGATTTCCATACAAACTTACAATAAGACAAGGAATTTCATCATCCCTAATATAAACCAAACTAGTCACATATCCAATTCCGTCAATTCCCAAACCCACCTCTTCTCTAATCTCTCTTTTCAATGCATTCTCAAGTACATTATACCAGTGAGGCCCAACATCTTTCTTTTTCAAAGCATAATCCATCACTTCAATCTTTCCTCCCGGCACAGTCCACTTTCCAGGAAATGCCTTTTCCCACTCTGCCCGTTTAACAATTAAATACTTTCCGTCTCTAACAAGAATTCCAGTCACAACCACATAATGCACCTTATTTTTATCATATCCCATTTTAAGTATATTCTAATGGATGTGGCTCCTTCCATCCTTCAAGAATTTTCTCCCCAGTTCTATCAATCATCTCCCTTACTCCTCCTAGATTTTGTAATCTTCCCCAAAAAACTGGAAGATGTTCTTGAATTAATTTAATCATCTTCTCACAGGACTCAGTTGGACTATGCCCTATTGCTCTAGGAAAAGTTTCAAAAGAATTCAAGTCCCCATAAATCAATGGAGTAAATAATAGGTAATGCCTCTCACAAGGAGCAATATGGAAAAAATAATTTTTGTTAAACCTATTCTTATCAGTTTTTGCAACTCCTATAGAAAATGCTTCAACGAAATAAAACTCCCAGCTACTAGGTTTGCTTATAATAATATTATACATATTTCATCACAAGCAATTTTATATATAAATTCTAGCTCAAAAAAATTGACTAAACCAACATGGAAGATAAAATACTCAATCTATTTGCATATCATGAATCTCTTTCATTCTCCCAAATTCAAAAAGCCCTGAAAATTCGTTCAAACCTTCTATCCTATCACCTATCCAAACTCATAAAATCAAACATACTCGCAAAAGAAAATAACAGCTATAAAATTTCATCAGATTCTGAATATCTCGTCCCCTATCTCTCAAATAAACAATCTGTTCTCCCAGTAATCCTTGTTCATATAGGAAACAATAAAAAAGCATTCCTAATTCAAAGAAATAAACGTCCTTTCAAAAATCTATTCAGTCTTCCAGGAGGACGTCTGTTGCTAGGAGAATCAATTCCCCAAGCAGCAGAACGAATTCTCAAAGAAAAGTCATCTCTTCAAATATCAAATCCAAAAGTCTCTCAAATAATTCACGAACAAGTAAAAAAGAAAAATAAAATCATTCACTCCTTTCTGCTTATCGTTGTAAAAGCCAAAGCCCAAATTCCTCTTCAAAACATTCAAAAACTCAAAAAACAAATCATCTCCAGCGATTATAATATCATAACCCAAAAATCTTCTAAGTCATTAAAGGAAGTAATAACTAAAATCTAAACTTATTTTCTAAGACGCCAAAATACTCCAATTAAACCAATTAAAAAGAATACTCCTACAATCCAATTTAAATCGTTCTGTGCAATACCTATAATATTACCAGTAATGTTACCCCTAATATTTGAAGATAATAAAGCGATTCCTAATAATAATCCTACTATTGAAATCAAAACATCGACTCTGCCTTCAAGAGTTTGTTCAGATCTTTCTTTCAGTCTATGATTATCCTCTTCCATTACCGATTCCTTTCTTCCTTTAAATGGAAGTTTAGTCTTTAAAATCTCTACATCAACATAAAAAGTTCTTCCTCTACCATCTACCCTATAATTATGACTTTCTGTTAAGTCTGGATGAAAATCTCCATCTACATCTCTTATAACTCTCCTAAACGAATGTTTGTAATGTTTATAAGAATATTTCCTTTTCTCAGCTATTGATTTAACTCGATTAATTATTCCTTGAACTTCATTTTCTAATTCCATTTCATTATTATTAGGCATAGGTTGATCTGAAAAATTAAAATCCCTATCTCTAAGATATTTACGTAAGTCATGTTTCACATCAGGCATGGAGATTTCCAGATGATATTGATGACTATGCCTAAGACGTTTAACCTTTACGTTAGTATTTGGAGGATAGACTCCCGATTTAACCAAATCTTCATAGAACCTCTGATGATTCTTAGCATCCTGATATGCCATTTTTACTCTTTCTTGAGCATTTTCAGATTCATAATCCAAAGGTTTGAAAACAAAACCAGATTGATTATGAGTAGAACTCTTTTGCCAAAAAGTTCTAAATTGAGGGACAAGTGGAACACCTAAAACTTTCCCCCATTCAAATGTTCTATATTTATGATGTGCCATATTATCCATTCTAAACCCTCGTCAAGAACCTCAATCCATCTCCCTCACTTCTCGGAATAATATACAAATGAGCATGCATAACTGCCTGCCCCGCTACCCTATGCCTATCAATCTTTCCCGTACTAATCAAATAATCGACAACATTTTGCCTAGATTGAATAATTAAACTCATAAAAAGATTACCTCATTAAAGTATAAAAAGCTTATTGTATCTAATCTGCATTTTCCCATAAATCATCAAACATAATCTCCATAGAATTAGCATGATCTTTAGATTTTATCTTTATTGCAGAAATTTCATACTGAAAAATAATATGATAAACATAATCCTCAAACATAAAAATACCCTCTTTTGAATCCTTTAGAGAATTCAAAAACTTAATTTCAGTATATTTATCCTTTTTAATAAGTTTAGACTCTTTAGATAACTCAAGTATTTGCTTAATCTTAATCTTTCTTTCTATCCTTCTCATTCTAAACTTTTCAGGATGATAACCTATTTTTTCCAAAGCATTTCCCATACTCCCAATAACCTTCAAATTCCGCGCATTTTCAAGAATCTCATCAAATATCTTGAGAATCGCATTCTTACCTTGAAATACTTCAGCATAGGGTTTATCAGCTATCTGATTTTGGACTTTCTTTAATTCTGGCAAAACTTTATTAAAAATATCTCTTTTCTCATCCAACATTGCTTTGAGTGATTCTGGAGAGTTAGATATAAAACAAGTTTTGCTCTCCTTAACATAAGTGCTTATCAGTCCAAGATTCTTCAACTTTTCTAAAATATCATAAGTTGTACTTCTCGGCAAATGGGACAATTCAGCTATTCGATTTGCAGTAGCTTCTCCAACCTTAAGACACACCAAATAAACACCCGCTTCCTTCTCTCCCAACCCTAATTTCATCAGTTCTTGTTCCATATCAAGCAGACAATTCCCCATTTTTTAAACATTACTATTGTCGGTATAAAGCGACGGCATTATATTATAACCCTAGTTTTTACGAGATTTTTATGACAAACGATAGACGAAATGTAGTAATGTTCTTAGGCGACCGATCTAAAAAGGGAAGTCTAATTGAATATGAACTAAGAGATTATTTTCCAGTAAGAGAATTCTCAGTATTATATTGTGAAAGTCAAAACTGCAAAAATTGCACGGATGAGATAATTGAACAAGCAGGAGGATTAGAAAAAATTGCTATAATTCTTGTAGAAGATAATCTAAAAAAAGGAACTAACGGAGCAGAAATTATAACCCAATTTAAAAAAAGAGGGTACACTGGCTTAGTTGTATATTGCGGAAATCGTGGATATTTCAAACTTACAAAAAAAGAAGAAAAAGTATTTGATCATATATTTTCAGCATTATATATTCGAGATGATATGGATATGCTGATAGATTCGCTCGAACGAAGAGGATATCTCGGATGATAAACGAAAAACCAAACATAGAACTATTTCCGAATGGAGCAATAGTTTTACTCGAAGATGACCCTTCTACACGAAAAGCATTTTCTTTTTGTTTAGAAATGACATTTAGTAATTACAATATTATCGCTAATTGTGGAGAAGAGAATTGCATTGATAACATATTAGTATCATCTGGAGGATTGGAAAAAATAGCAGTAGTCATTACTGACGGTAATCTTGGAGGAGGTAGATGGGGATGGGATATAGCAGAAGAATTAAGACATAAAGGATATAGAAATCCTATTGTTTATTACGGAGCAACAATATTGCCTACTGAAAAAGAATGCTTATTTGATCATAAATCTGCTAAAAGTGTTGACCTGCTCCTCGAATTATTAAGGAGATATTTAAAATGACTAATCCTTGGTGGTCAAATTCAGGAGGCTTTTTCGGAACAAAATACCTAGAAGGAGACAACAGTTTAGAAGGGTACTTGCCTGAAAGAACCGAAACTATCCATCAAAGAACAACAAGAGAAGTAGATGGAATAATAAAGTTATTAGACCTAAAAAAAGGATCGAGAATTCTTGACTGCCCCTGCGGCTATGGAAGACATTCAAACGAACTAGCTTCCCGAGGAATGGTTATGTTTGGTGTAGACATTAATAGAGATTTCCTAAAAGTTGCTGAAGAAGAATCAATAAAAAGATTTAATCCTAAAGAAAAGGTACATTGGAAACCTCCTATGCCTGTATTTATGCATGGAGATATGCGAGACATCCCTGGCCCAAGTTGTGAAAATATAATTAATATGTTCTACTCTTTCGGATTCTTTGAAACAGATGAAGAAAACGAGAAAGTAATGGATGAATTCTGGTGGTATCTGCCAATGCCTGAAGGAGGCAATTTATTAATTCATACTGACGTTTCTCCAGAAATAATTACATCTGGAAGATATAGATTTAGTGAAACAAGAAACCTAAAATCTGGAAAAAGACTTAGAATTGAAGAATCATACAATCCTCACACAAAAAGAATGAATGGCTCTTGGACAATAATTCAACCAGATGGAAAAGAAGAAAAATTAACACCTTATAGTGTAAGAATATATTCTCAGCAAGAATTCGAAGAAATGGCAAAAAAAGTAGGATTTAAAGAAACAAAGTTTTATGGTTCATTCAATGGTGAAGAATTCAAAAAAGATTCTCCCGAAATGATCATGGTTGCTAAAAAGTAGTTAAACCCTAGTCAAGAACCTAATTCCATCACCCTCATTTCTCGGAATAATATGAATATGAGCATGCATAACTGCCTGCCCCGCACATTCCAAATTATTCATAATAACATTAAAACCATCTCCCTTCTTTTCATCCATTAAATGCCCAGCAACCTGCTTAGTAAACTTCAACATCTCCTGTCCCAACTTATCAGGAATATCCAACAAAGTAACATAATGTTCCTTAGGAATAACAAGGACATGCCCCTTAACACTCTGGTCCCTATCTAAAATAGCAAAAAAAGAATTACTTTCTGCAATAAATTCACTAGCAATCTTACCCCTCAAAATCCTACAAAATATACATTGTTTATCTTCCATTCCAATAATGAAATTAAGCCGTTTATTAATTCTTCCTATCTATTACTGAAACAATACTTGCTATAAGTGAAGATAATATTCCGATTGCACTAATCAATAACTGATTAACATCTGGTCCTGTCTTTAACAAAATAATAGCAAAATCAAAAAAACGATGTGCCCTTCGCCTTAAAAGAAAAGATGGGTAATAGGCACTCGTTTTTTGGATGCTCAAGGAACATCAAATTCCTAGACATAAACAAAAATTAAGAAGTTAATTACCTGCGAAAATATTTCTAAAGCAATTGATACTTTCATGCTAATAACGTTCTAATTATTTGATAAATAAGTAAAGCCAAAGCTATAAAACCCATGGTCCAAGCAATTATCTGCATTATCCTCAAACCCTTTTTACTCATAATACATTAAACATAAAGAGATATTTAAATCTAACTTATAAGTTTTATTAATTGTCAAAAATCCCTTGATAAAACTTATCCTTTAACAATCCTCTATTAACTTCCTCTTTCCTCATATTTGAACCAAAAATCCTCTTCCAGAAACTCGGCTCCTGTTTCATTCCAGTAATGGCTGCGTTCAATTGAGTTATCTCCTTAGCAAAATTACTTTTTTTATCGTAAATAGAAACAGGAATTCTACTGTAAACCGATTTAACATGACAATCCTCATCCGCAATTCTTGCAACAACTGGAATTCCAGTAGATTTCTCAATCTCCTGCAAACTTAATTCATATCTAGGATTTCTAATCTTATTCACTATAACTCCTGCAATTGGCTTTCCTCTATTCTTGGCCAACTCAGCAGCCTTCATTGAACAACTTAAAGTAGGCAAATCTGGTGTTGAAACAACAAAAAGCAAATCAGAAGCCAGCATAGTAGGAAGAACTTCCGTATTCAAATTTGGAGAAGAATCAATAACAACGTAATCGTATGCATTCTTTATTCTGTCAATTCTATCCTTCAACTTAAATATACTTGCCTTATTAAAATCAAAATCTCCTCCAGCAATCACATCCACCCCATATCTATTATTTAACGAATCGGTTATCTTTTTACTCCCATCAAGCACTTCTCCAATGGTCGCCTGAGGTTTCAAAACATCCATATGATGCCCCAAATTAGGAGCAGAAAAATTAGCATCCACCAACAACACCCTTTTACCATAAGTATTAACTAAATCACTTGCAATCGACGCAGCAACCGTCGTCTTCCCCACTCCTCCTTTTATAGAGATAATCCCTATGGACTTACTCATGCACATTCAAGTAAATTTTTGTTTATAAATCTTCTGGGAAAATATCTATTGGAGAATATAAGTTCACATAGCAAAAATTAAACAAATTAGTATTATGTAAAAAGAGTAATTATAATTTAATTAATCTAAGCTCCCCTTTCTTAATTTTACTAACTAACTCCTCCCCTACCTTAAAACCTGCTTTTTCCAAGTCCTCTTCAGGAATATTAACCCTATACTTATAATATTGCTTACCCTTATAATTTCTAGACTTAACTCGTAGTAACTTCATTCATAAGAGAACCAAGTCATATTTATAAATTTTAGGGGGCGAAAGGTTTATATAGTTTAGGGGGCTAAATAATATAAGAAAGATCTATAAAGGAGAAAGCAGAATAAAGAATATGAAAAAAGGTGTACCTTCATTGATTAAGTGGGCAGGTGGAAAAAAGCAATTATTAGAACAATTCGAAAAGTTTTTTCCAGAAAAAATTGAAAGATACTTTGAACCATTTGTTGGTGGCGGTTCGGTAGCAATCTATCTGCTTAAAACTCATCCAGAAATAAAGAAAATTTATCTCTCGGATATAAACAAGGAACTAATAACCGTCTATCAAATTGTAAAAGATAACGTAGAAGATTTAATCAAACTTCTAAAGGAATACAAATTAAAGCATAATAAAGAGTTTTATTATGAAGTTAGAGCTAAAGGTATAGAAAAATTAACTCCTCTGCAAATTGCTACACGATTTATCTATTTGAATAGAACCTGTTTTAATGGATTATATAGGGTAAATTCAAAAGGACAATTTAATGTCCCCATTGGAAGTTATAAAAATCCTACAATATGCAACGAAAAAGACCTAAGAGAAATTTCAAATCTTCTAAAAAAAGATGAAATTAAGCATACTCAATTCTATGAGCTAGTAAAAGATGCAAACAAAGGAGATTTTGTCTATTTTGACCCCCCATATTATCCAATAAACAAAACAAGCAGTTTCACTACCTACACAAAGGACGTATTCTTAGAGAAAGAACAAGAAAAACTAGCAGAAGTTTTCAAGGAGCTAGATAAAAGAGGATGTAAAGTTATGCTATCCAACAGTGATACAGATTTTATTAAGAATCTATACAAAGGATATAATATTAATTTTGTTAAAGCTACAAGAATGATTAATTGTGATGCAACCAAAAGAGGTTCAATTAATGAGATAGTTGTAACGAATTATTAGAGTTAATTCTCTGGTTCAGGCAATCCAAGAAAACTGAAAGGTAACTCTTCAAAGAAATAATGACACCCAACCCCTTTTATGTAATCAAGAACATCCTTATAATGAAAATCTTTAAACCAATCGTTTAGAATGTAAACATATTCAACTCTAATTTCTGTTCCACTCAATAATCTTTGATATTGCTTTCTTTTGAAATCGCAAGTTTGAAGCTTTTCATCTACGGAACCTGCGACCTTTTGAAACTTCATTTCAACTATAAACAAGGTATTGCTCAGAATAATAAACAATGCATCATCTGGTAATAGTTTCTTAGAAAGTATCTTTCTTACGTCAATTCCACGTGGTTCAAGGAATTTTTTATAAAACTTATCTTTCTTATACATATTTGCGACAACTTTTCCGTTATATAATAAATCGTCATTTTTTATAGTATATTCTTTAAATTTTGTAAAAGCGTTTCTCAACTCAATTTTCTGTTCAAAATCCAATCCGGTTAAGGTTTTAGCCCCACCCTTTCCACCTTCAATCATAAAATCCATAGATTATTCTGTATATTTAAGCATATCCTCAAAATATAATAACTTAGAAAACGGGACATAAAGATGGAAAAAGAGGCATACTTTGAGCAAGAAGGTTTAAAGGTATTTCATGGCAATTGTCTAGAGGTTCTTCCTGAATTACCCAAAGAATCAGTAGACCTTATATTTGCAGATCCTCCATATAGATTATCTAATGGTGGTATAACTTGTAAAGCTGGAAAAATTGCCCTTGTTGACAAAGGAGAATGGGATAAGTCACAAGGTTTTGATGAAGATTTTAAATTTACATATAAATGGATAAAACTTTGTAGAGATTTATTAAAACCAAACGGAACTATTTGGATATCAGGAACACCCCATAATATTTTCCAAGTAGGATACGCCCTTCAAGCATTAGGATTTCATATAATGAATGAAGTTACTTGGTTTAAACCAAATGCTCCTCCAAATTTATCATGCAGATACTTCGCCCATTCTCATGAATCTCTAATCTGGGCAAGAAAAAGTAAAGATGCAAGGCACACATTCAATTATGAATTGATGAAAGAATGGAATGATAAAATAAGTCCTGCAGGTTATCAGATGAGAAGTGTTTGGAGTATTCCTTTAACCTCCCCAGAAGAGAAAAAACAAGGTAAACATCCAACCCAAAAACCTCTTGAACTAATGAGAAGAATTATTCTGTCAAGTTCTAACAAAGAAGATTTGATTTTAGATCCTTTTTTAGGTTCTGGAACCACAGGAGTAATAGCTAAAAGGTTTAATAGAAAATTTATAGGAATTGATATAGAAGAAGAGTTCTGCGAGTTAGCAAAAAATAGAATATTAATTACATGAAAAGAATGGACCTGCCGAACACCTTAGTCTTTTGTTATCTTCCAGAGATTTTTTATTTCCCTTGAAAATAACATTTTACGCTAGTGGACCAGCCGAGAATACTCAAATCACTTTAGTGTTTGAGTTGCCACGGACGAAGTCTGTGAGCACTCGATTCTCGAGAAATTATGGACCCGCCGAGAATACTCAAATCACTTTAGTGTTTGAGTTGCCACGGACGAAGTCTGTGA
>ERZ1292629.1745-Hain-H43-01um-R1-1745-length-20268-cov-6_pt1 | contig 20268 bp, 19 predicted proteins | sample MGYA00564399_ERZ1292629 | MGnify/ENA primary metagenome ERZ1292629 (study PRJEB36523, sample SAMEA6512636) | groundwater metagenome | collected 2019-01-08 | study: AquaDiva: Metagenomics assemblies of 32 groundwater samples | reverse complement strand
TATTTTGAAAAGGCACTATCTTAGGAGAGAGCATGGAAGACAAGTCAGTCTGCGAATGGATGTGTGCGGCTTGCAACCAGCAGATACTGGCAGGAGCTACTCATTTACCGCAGCATCAGACAGCCTGCACGTATCCGTACGCTTACATTGATCCAGCGGAGAGCGCATTGCCAAAGCGCTGGAGAAGCCAGTAGTCTAGTAGCTCCCCGTCTTTATCGCCTTATAGGGCATAGAGAGGGCGATACAAGCGGTAGGGGCACTATCTTTTGAGATACTATGAAGATTCTTGACACCACGCGCCTGTGCCGGGGCCAGCTTCAGATGCTCGCGATGCTGGTCAAGGCCGAAGACGACCGGTTGTACGCGAATGCTCTAGGGCAACGGGTACGGCTGTCGAATCTCGACAATAAGACCGTCGCGCATCTCGCCCGGTCGAGTTCACGGCACGGGCGTTTGCATCCGACGACGGATAAGTTTTGACAATGGGAATATTCCCTATTTCGGGCGGGTTGGTGGCTCCTCTCCTCCCCACCAACCCGCCTAGTGGGAGTGTATGCGACTCATTCGAGACCGCTTGTTTATCGGGAACGACGCCGATTGCGCGGTGATGGAAAGCTCGAAAGAGCTATCGATTATCCACGCTTGTAAAACTTGTCACCAAGCCGCGGTGGGCTACCGCTACAGTTTGCCCAAAGACCATCCAGAATACCTGGTGCTGGAGACGCCCTACGACCTGTACCTGAATATCATCGATCCGCCCAAGCCGCTCTTTTGGGTAGAGAGTTTTCGCTGGGCGCTCGACTTTCTCCAGCGGCATCCCGAGAACGTGCTCCTGCACTGTAACCAGGGCTACTCGCGCGCCCCGTCCATTGCACTGTGTCATCTCGCCCGCCAGTACGCGATTCCGATGGAGTCCTACGCGGCGGCGCGTAAAGCGTATTCGGTGCTCGACCCGCTCTACCAGCCAGGCGAAGGGATCGCCCTGTACCTGGAGAAATTCTGGAACGACATCATTCGAGGGAGGTTGTGTTGAAACACCTGCTCGTTCTTTTCGCCGTGTTAGTTGCGCTCCTGCCCACTGCCGCGCTCGCAGACAGCCCGCTCACCTGCTCGGGCGTCCCGACACCTACCAGCGCCGAAGCCGCGGTACGACTCGGCCAAGAGCCAGAACTCTACGTCGCCGCTTCTTTCGCCGGAATTCCGGCGCTCACCATCGCCAAAGGCAAGATTCAGTACGACTTTTGTTACGGCCAGGCCAACCGCTTTGCGACTGGCTCTGACTGGTCGAATTCCTACTGGTCGCGGGCGCGCGGCTACGCCAAACTCTTGGGCGTGGAACTACCCTTCCAGTCTGATGCGGGGCCTGACCTTTCCGATCCTTACGAAATCCGCGTGCCGGTCTATCGCCATCTATGGGAAATGAACTAGGCACGGCGCTCGGCGAGGCTTTTCTCAGCCAAGCCATCGAAAAGCGCAAAGCAATCATTCGAGACGACCTGATCGAGACGGCCTGCTTTATCGATCCGAAACAGGCCCAGTGGTATCGGGCGCGGCACCTACGAGAGATTGCCAATATCTTGATGCGCGCCGCGGTTACGCCTAACGCGCGGGTAGTTTTAAACACGCCACCCCGCCACTACAAGAGCAGTCTCGCCTCGGAAAAGTTTCCGGCATGGTACCTGGGGCACTATCCCGAACGGGCGGTCATCCTAGCTTCCTACGGCGTGACGCTGGCGTCGCGGTTCTCCCGCACCGTGCGCGACACGATCATGGGGAACGACCGCTACAAGCTGCTCTTTCCTAAAACCATCGTGCGCCCCGATATGTCGGGCGTCGAGGACTGGATGCTCACCCTCGGTACGCGCTCCAGTTTTCGGGCGGCGGGCGTCGGCGGCGGCATCACCGGTATGGGCGGCCATCTCCTGATCCTAGACGACCCGGTGATGGACTATGAGCAGTCCCAGTCACTCGTCTACCGCAAAGCCCTGTGGGAGTGGTATCGCACCGTCTTTCGCCAGCGCATCGAGCCGGGCACGAGCATTGTTATTATCACAACTCGCTGGACGGAAGACGATCTGGTAGGCCGTATCCTGAACCTCGAAAAGAACTCGGACGGTGAGCATTTCGAGGTCGTGACCTTCCCGGCAGTCGACAAAGCCGGGAACTATCTCTGGCCGGAACGCTATGTCACCGCCGACTATAACACCTACGAGACGACCAAGACCACCATCGGCGACTACGCCTGGAATGCCCAGTGGATGTGTACGCCCGGCGAAGATGTCGGCTCGGAAATCCAGCGCAGTTGGTTCCAGTTCTTCCCCGACCTGCCGACCGGCGCGGCGTGGCAGGCCCGGGCCTGGGACTTGGCGATTACGAGAAAGCAAGTGGACAAGCCGAACCCGGACTATACCGCGACCCTCAAGGGCTGCGTCCACGACGGCGTGCTCTGGCTGGGCGCGCCGCGTCTGATGCGCGATCACTGGACGGCAGTGCAGAACGAGATTAAGGTCGCCCACGCCAACGAACGCACACTCCGTATTGGCACCGGCCAGTCCAATGCCGAGACGATGACCGTGCAGGCCCTCGGACAAGAGGGCGTTCACCTCGAACCGTGCGACGAACGACACGGCGACCACCGCGCCCGCGCCGCCGTCTGGATCAACTGGGCCAGAACGGGCCGGGTGAAACTCGTTGGCACGCCCGAAGAGTGGGACGCCTTTCTCGCCCAGTGGTGTACCTTTCCTTTCGGGCACGACGACGCCATCGACGTGACGAGTGACCTCGCCAAGATGCTAAACCTGACCCTGACGCCCGCGCCGCGCAGACAGAGCCGCGAATTTGACGAGCGGACGCGCGTACTCGACATTTTAGGACGGATGCGTTAATGACCAAGAAAAAGACCACCGAAACACCCGTGACGCCCCCAGACGCCAAAGAGCGCAGGGCCACCTATAGTCTCTCGCCGGAGGAGTTCGAGAAACTCAAGGCGAGCGAAGCCGCACTTGTCGCCTCGTATTCGCAGCGCGACGCGGATTTCGTCCTGTACGAGAATGCCTTCAAGATCAATCCGACCGACGCCTCGCAGGGCCAAACGACTGCGGCCCAGGCGCGCCTGATGTTCGACCCGCAGGGGCACAACGTCGTCAACGCCATCGTCCGCATGTATATGCTCAACCGGCCCGGAATTTCCGTCCCCACCGTTCACATCGAGCAAACCGGCTTCGACGAAGCGATGGCCGAGGAAGCCCGCACGTCGCGGGCGCAGGCCGACAAGATCGAACGCTGGCTGCGCGCGGCACTCTACGCGAGCGACCTCGCCTCGGCCAGCGACTTTATCGCCGATAGTCTCTTTGCGGCCTGCATCTACGGCGAAGTGCCCCAGATCATCGACCTGACCTACGATGCCTCTACGGGCATCGAGAATGCCATCATAGAATCGCCCTTTGTCTTTTCCGTGCCCTCTCCGCGTCTGTCCTACCCAGTCTACTCGCGCCGCAACGGTCTCCTCAAGCACGTTATCGAGACCCAGGTGAAGATGATCGAGGTGAGGGCGACCTACGGCAAAGCGGCCACGCAATTTATAGAAGCCGACGACGACGACCTCGTGACGCTGGTCGACCACATCGACCTCGACAAGCACATTGTCTGGATCAAGGAGTACGACGCCCAGCCGATCTTGTCGGCGGCGCTCGCGCACGGCTTTATCCCGCGCACCTCGCGGCGCTCGACTTCGCCGGGCTTTTTCGATGAGGAAGAATTCAAGCGGATGCCGGTGCTCTTTGCCTACATCAAGGCTGGGCTGTGGGCGGCCCGCAACGTACTCCTCACGGCGACCTACTCGAATGTCGTCGACTTTATGAACCCGCTCATGCTGATGAGGAAAAAGCCCGGCGGTACAGCCCCGCTAATCGACTGGTCGAAACGCGGCAGCGTAGTCGAGATCGAGGTCGGTGAGGAACTGGGGCCGCTCGCACGTGCCTCGGTGACACCGGAAATCTTCCAATTCGTCGGCCAGGTCGCCCAACTCGTCGAGCAGTCGACCATTGCCCACGTCACCGCGATGCCCAAATCGGGCGGTGGCGTATCGGCCCAGAGCACCCTGAACATCCTCGCGTCGTCGGCGCGTGTAGCAACCTATCTCGTCGCCCGTACCGTCGAGATTGCGACGGCCCAGTCGCTTTCCAAAGCCCTGCGCTGGATCAAGGCGCGCGGTGATACGGTCGACGTGTGGGGGCCGGAAGGCCGCTGCTCGCTCGCCGCTTCGGAGATTGGCGATAACTTTCGGGTGATCGTCGACCTCAAGCCCGACATGCAGGCCGAGAAGCAGATGGTCGCCGGTCTCGCCGCAACGCTCTTTGAGCGGATGCACATCGGCTACGACACCGCCCTGGAGATGCTCGAGGAAGGCGGGATCATCGAGAGCGCCGAAGAGGCATTTAACAACATTGTCGAGCGCGCCTTTTTGGAGGGCAGCTTGCCGACCATCGTCAAGGACACGAACGCCTACGGGCGCAAGGTCTTGGGGATCGCGAACCAAGTACCGTCTTCGGAAAGCCCGCAGAACCCGGCTCAACCGCAGATGCCCGCCCAGCCCGCGCAAGCCATTCCGCCTGCCGAGGGCGCCGCGCCTGGCGCGTTGCCGCGCGACATTGCGACCGGCACGCAGCTAGGGCCGCAGACCACCAACAAGTACGGGGGTTAGTATGGCAAAATCATTCCGGCAGACCGAACTTAAGATGCGTAGCCGTGTGGCACGCGTCGCCAACCAATATCTCTACGAGCAGACCCCACGCCTCAACGCGGGCCAGATTCAGACGCTCGCGGGGCATCCCGAAATGATGGATGCGCTCGTGCGTGAACTCGGCCCCCAGATGGTCGCGGTGCTTTTGGGGCAGCAAGTCGAGCAGCCCGACGGCCTCGTGCCGGAATAGGGAAGGAGCAGCAAGATGCCTTACGGTAAGGATGGAGCTTGGTACGACAATATGACGACGCTCGATGTCCCACCGCCGGTGGACTGGACGAAAGTAGACCTAGGCCCATCGCCGGAAAGTTCGGTGCTGGGCGCGCCAACGGGGATTGGGCAGGGCACAATGCCGCAAGTTAAAGGTGGTGAAACTTGGGAAGACGCCTGGCATCGGCATCAACAGGAAAGCGCCGAACGCGGCTCAGGTGTCGACACGAACAAGCTACTGGATGTCATCAGCGGCGCGCTGAACGCCACGCTACCATCCAAGCTGGTTCCCGGCATGGCAGCGCCGCCGCGACAAGGGCCGCAAACAGATGATTATGCGACGGGAGTAAACCCTTATGGTGCAGGATCAGGGCCAGGTAACTGGATACGTAACCTATTTGGTTTGAGTAATCAAATTTCACAAGGTATACCGTCCAGTCGCGAACCGTGGGCGTATAAGCCGACGTGGGGGGATGCGTGGCAAACAGAGCTGGAACAGGGCTATATCGTCCCCCCAACGGGATCGCTGCTGAATAGTCAAAATCGCACTGAGCGGCTGGGAGCGCAAGTTAGACCGACCGCCCTGGATGCTGCACAGGACTGGCAACAGAATATGGGACGCCAGCTGTTGCTTCAAACAGGCATTGATCCCAACAACGAAGAAACGCGGCGCTACCTGAACGCACAACGGGGGCAAACGGCTGCGCCAGTGATTCCAGGACTCGCCGACAATCCCGAATTGCGTCTCGCCCGTAGTGGCGTCGTGTCATCTAGTGTTTCCGCACCACCTAGTCAAGGTGGAGTCATCCCGCCCGCGACAGGTGGTGGCGAACAGCCCGGAAGTGTCACGTCGATTCCCACCGGCCAGCCGTTCGTGTTCGACGCGAACGCGCGCGTCTACTATTTCTCGGACGGACAGGGTGGAGTCGTGCCGCGCACCGAAGCAGCCTTGCAGACTATCCTCGGCGCAGCAGGCCAGCGCAATGGGCTGCCCGGGATCGAGTTATGGAATTCAATGGTCAACATTCAGACGGTCGCTGGTCAGCCGATTCGCTTTGACCATTTCAACCCAGCGGCGCTAGACGCCATTGCTGCTGCCGTCAAGAAGAATCCCGAACTGGCGAAGCCCGGCGTTACGTCGCCAGGGGGTAATGGCACATCTACAGGGGCCAGCACTCAGCCCTATGATCCAATGTATGGCGCGGCGTACAATACCTACTTCCAAAAACTCGCCCGCGAACTGGGCGACGGTGGGTACGAACTCGCCCAGAAAGCCGGTTTCCGAGGCTCGTTCAAGGACTGGCTGATCGTCAAAGACCAGATACTCCATACAGGCCGCTCGAACTTTGGTGGAGGCGGGACTGGGAGCGCGACCGAACCCGGCGCAGTTGTGTCGCCAGTTGCCACGCCGATCCCGACCGCCGTCACCGAGCCGAACGTTCGTCCTTTTGGTGCCGGTTCTACTGTCCAATTCGACCAGAGCGATCTCGAAGCCGTGCCGGAGAACTACCGCCAGCTAGTCGACAATCTGATGCGTTCTCTGGGCTACGTCTCGACCGGCTTCTTGGGTCGCTTTGGGCAGCAAGAGTACCAGCGCCCGGCGAATGCAACACCGCTCACGCCCGAACTCTTGGCGCGGGTGACGAACGACCCGCGCGCACAGGCGTGGCTCAACTGGCTGATGTATCGCAAGGGGCTGTCCGGGGCAATTACGCAGTTTCCCGTGACTCCACAGTAGAGGACTAGATGCCCGATCCGTTCTCGCTCGACGACATCATTGCGGGTACTAAAACAGCGCCCGCACCAACGGCGTCCTTCTCGCTGGATGACATTATCAGCGGGCAGACGCCCGCGCTCGCTCCAACCCCGCCGACGGTTGTCCCACCGGAAGAACCGGGACAGCCGATCTTGGGCTTGCCTCAAAATATTCAGACGCCCTTCGGAAGTTTCAACCCGACCGACATTCCTGTCGCCGGGTTCTTTCTCAACCAGAAACTCTACGCTACGCCAAGCCAGAAAGAAGCGGACGAACTCTACACACGGACGCGCCCGACTGTTTACAACCCGCTTCTGCCGCTCGGCATCGATATGCCCATTTCCAGTGATACGCCTGTCATTGGTGGCCTCGCCGAGTCTATCGGTCAGGCGCAATCGCCTACGACTCCCGACATGGCGAGCGCCGCATTCCGCGATCTGCCCGTTGTGGGCGAGGTCTCGCGCATAGGCGAAGCGGCGCTCAATCTTCTCAATCAGACCTGGAAGACCGTGGGCGAGCCGGGTGCAGGTCTCGCAGCTATTGGGCTGAAAGAGGGCCTGGGCGCGCTCACTGGCGAACCCGAAGGGTCGCTGAAACGCGCCGAGCAGCGGTCTGGCCTAACGCTCGCCGAAGGCCCCGGTGCGTGGCAGGAGATCGGAAGGGCCGCACTCGCCGAGGCGCCGGAACTCTACCGCTTTGCCGTCCCGATGGTCTTCGATCCACTCACCTACGTCGGCGGCGGCCCTGTCAAGATGCAACAAGCGCGCATCACCGCGCGCACGAATGTTCCTGTCGCCAATATCGCCAAGGCGTCGCCCCTCGAACGGATCGCCAAATACGGCTTTTTGAGGTCGCCGGTTTCCGGCAAGGACGTGGCGGCGGTAGGGGAGATGGGTCTGCTTTCCAAAGAGACGCTCGGCCTCAAACCCAACACGCTCCTAGAGAATGTCCTGCCTTGGCTCTACACCGACCGCTCCAAGGCGCTCGAACTGGTAGAGAACTCGATTTCGGGTCTGCTCGCCAAGTCCCAGTTCACCGACGCCGACCAGACCTACCAACTCCTATTGGCGCTGAAAGACGCGGCCACGCAGAACGGTTTTGCGCCGCTCGTCGAGCAGTTTCCCGATATGGTGAAGGGTTTTCGCTCCTACGAAGGCCAGCGGCTCGTGCGCGCCCTCGCCGAACTAGATATCGCCCGAGCCGAAGCGGTTTTGACTGAGCAGGTGCCGGTTGCCGTCAAAGCTATCACCGACGGCTCTTTGCCAAAAGAGGCGCTGGAGAAGAACTTTCCTCAGTGGATCAAAGATGTATTCGAGGCGAAACAGGCCGGGCGCTTGAAAATTGACGAACATGCCGGGAATGGGGTTGAGTTAGCGGTGAAGGAAGCCGCCAAGTACAAGATGCTCGCCGACGCGACCGACTCGATGGGGCAGGTCGCCCAGAAGGTCTTTAATCTCACGAAAGACGAGAACCTGGCGATCAAAATTCGAGATACGGTCAAGAATCTGGAAGCCAACCTCTTTATTGGCTTTTCGCCGGTGTCGGTCATCAACAACCTCGGCAATAACATGGTGTCACAGGTCTTGCACGGCCTCAATCCGTTTGGCGTTTCCAAGTATGCCGACCGGATGTGGAAGGCATGGGGCATGGAGCCAGGTGGTGCATTCCGCAAAGTCCAGGAGAACGCCCTGCGGCAGCTTGGCATGGAGACGCGCGGCGCGGGGTTCGCCGGGCCGGTCAAGGGTCGCCAGTGGTCGCCGTTCCTCAAGGTGTATTCGTGGCTGGAAGACCAGGCACGACGCAATATCTGGGGCGAAGGGACGAGCCACGCCTACCGCCAAGCAGTGAAACAGATTGCCGATCAGATTCCCGATGATGTGGCGCTCGCCCTGCGCGCCGCCGACCCCAGCGGCGAACTTTTAAAGACGCTCAAGGGCGCGATTCGCGCCCAGTTCACACCGCAAGATGTGCTCGATTTCATGTTCAACGGCAAGATGCCGGTTACGCTCGACGCGCAACTAGGCGATCTCGCACGTCAACTCAATCTCTCCGAAGACGCGCTTATGGTCTTTATGCACCAGTCGGGCGCGTGGGATGGCATCAACACCGCACTCGCTAAATCCAAGAACGCGACCGAGTTCAGGGAAAAGATGGCTGGGCTGCTCGACGAAATGCGCGGGCGGGTCGAACGTGCCCGCACGCTCCAGCGCGAGACCCTGCCAGTCGAACCCAAGCCCGTCGCGCCAGTGCCGACAGGCGCGTTCAAGACGGTCGCCGAACTCCAGGCCCAATCTGTGCCCTTCGACCAATTCGTTCTCTCGCCAGAACACGCTCGCATTTGGTCAGCCCTGAACCACTGGGGTGAGTACGTCCCGACCAAGGCCATCAATGGGTGGATCGAAAAAGGCACGACGACCGAGAATATGGTCAAATCGGTCGCGAAGGCGCGTTCGCAGGGCAAGGTCTGGCCGGACGCGCTCACAGAGTTCTATCAAATTCGAGCGAACGCAGCGTTCCAGGCGCTCGCCGACCCAGATGTCCCGGCGTGGCTCAAGGCGTTCTACGAAGAACACTTGAAAATGGCTGACGCCCTGATGCGGACATTGAATGACAATCAGCGCGGCCTCGACTTTATGCAATTGGAAAAGGGGCCGACAAATGTCGAGCTTCGCGTGGGAGGTAAACTTGGCTCAGAATCCCGGTATGTCCAAGACTATGCAAAACGCACTGGCGCAGTTGGCCCAAATAGCCCCCGCTACCCAGCGGGCACAGTACCTCCAGCAACTCCAACAGCAGGCGGCGCAGTTCGTCCAGTTGGGAATGTCCAAGTATCGCCTGCCGCGGGAACAGGCGGAGTACCTAGCGGTAGCGTCGTTTTACCTGCCCTCTCCACAGAGGAACGTGCCCGTCTCGCCGCCCTCAGCGCCGCGGAGTGGAAGCCCAAGCTCACTGGACTCCCTGATCGCACAATCCAGTTCTACAGCAAGCTCGCCGATCCCGAATACGCCAACGTCGCCGACGCCGCCCGCCAGCTTATCGCCGAGCGAGCAGACGTTCCTGCCGCCGGAACCGGGCCAGTAGTTCCGATTGCCAGGGCCGCGCCGCCTACTGCTGCGCCCGCTGCCGCCAAGTTTACGGACTTGGCCGAGGCGCTCCAAGCTGCCGGGCCACAGGCAACTCTCGTTCTCAAAGACGGAACGGTCTTGCACGTCGACCCAAACTTGCGGCGCGTGTTCGAGAATGGGGTCGTGACCCAAGAAGGGCGCCTCGTCCAGCCGGTCTCTATCGCCGAACTGCGCGACGCGCAAGGCGAACTGGCGTGGGGCAAACCGATCTCTCAAAAGATAGCCCCGCCGACTGCTGCGCCTGCCACCGAGCGCCGCACGGTCGAGCAGGCCCTCCGCCAGAGCATTGATTCGATGTTGCCCGCCGATAAGGACACGGCGATCCAGGTGCTCCGCCAGCACGTGATGACGAATCCAGTAACAGGTTCTCCGAGTGCCTACGCCTATACGGTCGCGCCCAAACAGGCCATTCAAGTTCACTCGGACGTGGATGCGCTCAAGTGGATCAACGATAATTTGGGTCACGGCACGGGCGATGAACTTTTGCGCGCCAAAGCCAAAGCCCTCAAAGACGAAGGGGTCGAGTTCTATCATATCGGCGGCGACGAATTCTACGCGCAGTTTGCCACGCGTGCCGAAGCCGAAGCCGCCCTCAAGCGCGTCCAAGAACGTCTTGCTCGCACGGAAATCACTTGGACAAACCCGGACGGGACGACCGTCCCGTTGAAAGGACTAGGTTTTTCCTATGGCATCGGTGAATCTCCAGACGCCGCCGAATCCGCGCTCCAGTCCAGCAAGTCCGCCCGTCTCGCCAGCGGAGAACGCGCCGCCCGCGGCGAACCTCCGCCAATCCTTAGAGAAGTTGTTCCGGGAAGGGCGGCTCAAGAAGTCGGGCAAGCTCTCGGTCAAACTGCCGCCCCGGTAACGCCGGTTCCGAAATATGACCAGGCGCTCCAGAACTTGAAAAAGGCCGTAGCCGAAGCACCCGACGCGAGCGGCCTGCAAGCGGACGAACTCGTGGCCGCCCGCTACGCTCCGGTCGTCCAGGTGCTCGAACAACTGACGCCGGACAAGCTCGACGCCATGTATGGCGCCGCGGCCCATTTCGCCCAAAAGGACGCGGCGATGAACACAGCCCACCAAGTCCTCGAAACGTGGGCGCACGGCGACCTGACGGCAGCCATGACTGACGCGCGCACCGCCGCAGCGCGTATTGGTGACTGGTACGTCCAGCGTAACATCCTGAACTACTCGGCGCGCACCAACTTCGACGAGTGGCTCAGTTGGGTCTATCCCTTCGCCTACTGGCCGCGCGCCACGGCGACCAACTATCTGATGGAGGCCCTGAATCGCCCCGCGCTCATCACCGCCTACGTGCGGGCGAAAGAGCGCCTCGACCAAATTCAAGAGGACGAGGGCTTTCCCAAGCGTTTCAAGGGGGCGATTCCCGTGCCCATGCCATTCGTGGGCCTCGCGCCGTGGCTGACTGGCAAGCTCTTTTTCGACCCACTCAAGGACTGGCTGCCGATTGACCGTTTCACAACCGAACCACTCAAGACGCTCGGCTACTTGCAGCCCAACACGACCGACATTGCCGACGAAATCCGCCGCCGGATGGCAAGCGGCGAGATCGCGACCCCCGAGGGTGAAGCGGCGCTTAAGCAAATGACCGGCAATCCCATCTGGGATAACGTCGCGGCCAAGCTGCGAGAGCAGCAAGCGCCAGACGCGCTCGATGTGGGTTCAATGCTCTTTTCGGCGCACTTTCCGCTCGACTGGGCGCACAAAATCATGCAGGGCCGCCCACAGGACATTTCCTATCTCCTACCCATCTCGCGCCAGATCAAGGGCGGGACAGCCATCTTACAGGCCGCCTTCCCTCAGTTCAAAGTGCCTGGCGCACTCGCTGGCCCCGAAGGGCCGCAGGGCGGCCTCGACATAGAGGGTGCGCTCCGCACCAAGTTTGGCTTGCCGTCTGGCGATGCGACCCTGAACTACCGCGTCGATCGGATGATCGCCTCGATGTCCCTCGATGGGAGTGTCTCGCCCAACCAGGCGCGCCTCGCGCTTATCGAACGCAAAGGCAAGGTTTACGAGGAAGCCGTGCGGCGGGCAGCCATCGAGACAGGTATCGGCTCGCTCTCCGGGTTCGCCTTTCTCAACTCGCGTGTGATGGCAAAAGGAGAGCAGCAAGCCCTCGACGCCCAGCAGTCGCTTTCCGATCTCCAGGCGCAACTCGCCCGGCAGGCTGGGCTTGACCCGGAAAAGGCCACTTACGATGAGATCAAAGTGGCACTCCAAAAGACCAAAGGCGCGGACGGCCAGCCCTTGTGGGCGCAGGTCTCCAGGTGGTATCAAGACCATCCCGAATACAAGCCGCGTCTTGCGCTCTTTGATACCGTGGAGGCGCGTGTCTCGAACTGGCTCTCAGACTCGATCTGGGAACGCTACCTGAAACTCTCGGCGCTCGACCGCCGGATGTTCTCCGACCAGAACCCCGATTTCAAGGCGGCCTTTGCGAACAAACAGACGCGCCAGAAACCGGCGAACATCCCGACCGCCACACTCGAAAAGTGGAATGCGCTCCTGGGCGGCTACAACCCGCAGATTCAGTCAACCGCTGCGCCGAGCGTCGCAGATCAAGTCGCCCTGCTCGTCACCAAGGGTCAGACATCCAAGGAGTACCTGCCGCAAGACCCGAAACTCGCCGCCCAGTATCAGGTTTACCTGAGCGAACTTACCAAAGTACGGGACACGCCCGAATACCAGGCGTATATCAAGCGGCTAAACGCCATCGAGAGCGTCCAGAACCAATACTATGCGCTCCCCGCAGGGGCCGAGCGACGGGCGTTTCTCGCCCAGCACCCTGAACTCCAAGAGTATTGGACGTGGAGCCGCGACTACAAGGCGAACAACCCAGTCGTCCGGGGCTTTTTCGCCTTCGACGCCGTGTTCTGGAAAGAACACCCTGACCTCGCGAAACTCCTGGGCCGCGCGCCGTCGACAACATCGACCTTTACGCCTTTCGTGCCATATTCGGGAGGCCGCGCGCCCTTCACGCCCTATGCGCGTCGTGGTAGCAGTGGCGCGCGTGCGCCGAGTGGAGCGGGGCTGTGGGATCAGTTCGCTGCCTCCGTCTCCGACCCGGAGCTAGTCACGCTCATTCAGGCGTGGCTGACGCTCTCACCTGGCGATGGGCTAACGCTCGCCAAGAAGAATCCAAAACTGGCACGCTGGCTCGCGCAACAGAATGCCGAGTATCTCGCCAAATTGCGCCAGAGCTATCTTTTGAGATTGCGGCAGTCGCCCGACTACCAGGACACGCGCCGCATAGCGATCAAGCGGATCGCACCGCCGAAAACGATGGCGCGCTGAAATATTGACAGCGCCGTGACCAAGCACGTATATTGTATTATGAATCACAAGGAGTTTTCCGATGCCTGATGAACTACAGCCCGTTGCCCCTGAGAACACACCGCAAGGTGTCCCTCCTCAAGCACCCGCGAGTTCTACGCCCGAACCACCCAAGCCCGAAACGCCTGCGTATCTGACGCGGGAGGAAGCCGGGACGCTCTTTCAGGAACAATTCCATCGGCTCTCGCCGGAACTCGCCCAGCAGGTACGTCAAGCTCTGGCGCAAGATTTCGCGACGAAGACCGAGGTTTCCAAGTCCTCACAGAGCGCCGCCGACAAGACCTACGCCAAGATGATGCGGCAACTCGCGCCCGAAATGCGCGGGATCGACAAGGCCGTGAAAGGCGGCTTCATGGATGCGGAGCAAGCGCGGCAAGCCAAGCTCGACATGTTCACCAACGCGGCCACGACTATGGACGCCGAGGAAGAACATCCGACCGCTCCGGCTCCAGCGCCGCAACCCGCGTCCACAAGTGCGCCAGTGCCCGACCTGCGCCAAGAGACGCAAAGGGCCGCCCAGCGGATACTCGTGAAAGCGGGCTTAACCTGGGACACGGTGCGCGAGGACATGTATCGCTTCCGTTCTTCGCAGGGTCGCGACATGGGACTCGACGAGTTCGCCGAGTTCGTCGCCGGGAAAATGGTGGAAAAGGGTATTCAGGGCCGGGAAACCGAGTGGATGAAAAAGTACGAGGAAAAGACCGGCAAGGTGAAGAACGCAGACGCGAACGGGGCCACTACCCCGCCGCTGCAAGGTGCTGCGCCGGAGTACAAGCCGAAGCCGACTCTCGACGATGCCAATGACATTGGCGAAGTCTTGGCCGAACGCTTTGGCTATCCCAAACAATAACAATAAAGGAACGATAACATGGCAAGCAATCCAGTTACCTTGGCCGAGTTCGCCCTGACGACCAAGGACAAAGTGCTCGAGAAAATCGCGAAAAACTTGGTGCGTGAGTCCAAGGCTATCGGCACAGTTCCGTGGGTCTCGATGGACGTGATGAGTGTTGTAAACAAGAAATGGCAGACTCTCCCGGCAGGCGGAACCCGTAACATCAACGAAGGGTTCTCGCAGGTCAAAGGTTCGACCAAGGACGAAAGCTGGGAACCGCGCTTTTACGGCCTCGACGTGCAGATTGACGTGCAGCTCGAGAACGTCCAGAACGCTATCGAGTCGGAGACGAGCCTCCAGACTAAAATGAGCCTGGCCGGTCTCTCCCGCGACTGGACGTATGACTTCGCGGTCAACACCCCCGTCGTCAATCCTAAGGGGATGTATGGCCTGCAATATCTGGTATCCAACTACCAGAACTCCCGCCAGCAAGTCTGGATCGACTCGAACGCGGCCAATACCGGCACGGCGCTCGACGTGACCGCCTCGACCGCCAACACTCAAAAGTTCATCAACGCCTTGCACAAGGCGATGAAGTACGTCGGCAAAGACCACCCTGGCAAGCTCTATGCCTATCTGAACGAATCGATGTACCTCGGCGTGAGCGTGGCCCTGCGCGCTTCCGGCCTCCTGGACACGACGACCGACGCCTTTGGCCGTCAGTTCACCACCTTCGCCGGGATGCCACTGATCGACCTCGGCACAAAGTCCGACCAGGTGACCGAATGCGTGGGCATCACGGAAGGCACAGGCGGCGCTTCGACCTCGATCTACATCGTCCGCTGGGACTCGTCCGACGGCGCGATCGGCGTCCAAAAAGGGCAGATGAAAGTCTACGACCCCCTGAAGGGCGCGGAAATGGAATCCGTTCCGGCGCACCTGCTCCGCATCGACTGGGGCTGCATGATCATCCCACGCAGCGACTACTGCATCGCGCGCGTGGGCGGAATTCAGAACCCGGCGGCATGGACGGTGCCAGCATAAGTTGGACTAGAGGGCGCGGCGTGTGTCGCGCCCTATCTCAAAAGATAGAGCCAGGCGCAACCTGGATAAACATTAGCGAAGGATGTGTGAAATGGCTTATGATGCTCAACTCGTTTTGTATGATGCGGCAAACAGCGGCTCGGTCTTCACGAGCGCGAACGTAGAACTCGCCGCGACGACCAAGACGACTGATGCGATCCTCTTGCCGGGCGTGCCTTTGCGCGGCTTGAATCTGAACGTTGTGCTCCCCGTCGCGCAATCGACCCCCTCGATGGTACTCACCCTCCTCGAAGGCGCCTCCACTGGCGCGGCGCACTACCCGTTCCGCACCTATCCCGTGCCGATCACGGCGGCAGGCGAGTACAACATGCGTTTCCATCTGGACAAGGGCTATCCGTCTCTCAAGGCGCGCTGGACGATCTCCAGTGGCATCTCGGGCGGTGGCTTTGGCGCGAGCGCGATCATCCGAATCGGTATGGATCGCGGCGCGTACGGTAATGGTTGATAACTGAATAGTTCGCTAGGTGGGGCATAGACTTCAATCCCCTATGCCCTACCTAGCGAGGGGTTGGAGATGCATGGCAGACAAGTCGGTCGCAATTGGGGTCAGATTGCGTGGCCCACTCTCTTATGGTCGCTTTTGGATTTCGCTCATTAACATGGACAAGCGCAAGGCCGGGAACCTTATTCCCGCTGAGGGCTACGGCGCTGCCGAAGCCGCTCGCTTTATCTTTCGCAAGTTCCTAAACGAGACCCAAGATACTCATCTGCTCATGCTCGACGACGATGCGGTAGTCTCGGAGCAGACCCTAAACCGGCTCCTCTCCCGCGACCTACCAGTTGTGGGTAGTCTGACGTGGACGAACGGGATGCCGCCTCTGCCGACCATCTGGCGTGGCTTTTCAGGCGCAGAGAACGGCCACCCGTCGTTCTGGGTGCGCCAGGATGATGTTGCCAAGTGGTTTGAAGACCCGCGCGTCGAAACAGAACTCCGCAAGAGCCAGGAACTCTCTGCCTTTACTCTCACTTGCGAAGACCGCGACCTGCTCTCCCGCACCGACGCCATCGGCTTCCACTGCGTCCTCATCCAACGCGACGTGCTGGCAGCGGTTGGCGAACCCTTCGTGCAAGCCGACGACTCCGGGGTACGCGAGGACTTTGACTTTTCGCAGCGATGCGCCCGCGTGGGGGCTGACCTCTACGTGGACAAGAGTGTGATCGTCGGTCACATTCGCGCCCACGCCATTCGTCCAATTGATTACTACGCATGGGCGTTCTGGCTACAAAATCAAGCAAAGGAGATCAAGTAGATGGCTCGTTCCAAAACCTCTAGTCCCGAATTCGACGCGTGGTGGCAGGTCGCCCGCGAAAAAGACGAGTTCCGGGGCGTCTCGATGGCGGCGGCCCTCGCCGTCTGGAATGCGAAGAACGGACAGGGCGGAACGCTCGTCGCCGACGATGCGCCCCCACCCCTGCCGGAAGCGTTCACGAAATACTGGGAACACGCCCGGCATCTCGACGAGTTTCGCGGCTGCACGATGCCCGCCGCCTACGCGGTGTGGAAAGCAGCTCTCGAGTCGGTCACAAATGTGAAACCGGCTAAGGCAATGCTCGAAGTCGAGACCGAAAAACGCAAACGCCGACCGGTCATCCTGCCAGAAGTAGTCGAGGAGGTGCCTCATGCCGAAGAAGCGTAAGGGCGGCTGGGTACAGAAAGTCGTCGCCGAAATGGACAAGGGTGCGTTCTCCGAAAAGGCCAAGCGCGCGGGCAAGACGACTACCCAGTACGCGCAGGAAAAGGCGTCTGCGCCAGGGAAAATCGGCAGGCAAGCAAGGCTCGCCCGCACATTTGCCAAGATGCGAAAGGATAAAAAGAAATGATGCACGATTCTGAAGTGAGAGAACGCCCCGTCTGCCCAGTCTGCAAACACACGCTCTGGGAAGGCGACGACCTACTCACGCCCGCCGAATTGGACTTGGAGAAACTGCGCGCCCGCATTCAGGCGCAGGCCGCCAAGGTCAAGGGCGATGGCCGGGGAGCCAAGGGGCGCAAGCCCAAGCTGACGCCAATCGAACGCGCCTACGTCGAGGGAGATGAATAACCATGCGAAAACCACAAGGACAGGGCAGTATGACGCGGGGACTAGCTTCGGGATCGGTGCGCCGCACCCGGATGCCAGACAAGATGAAGCCCAAGCGCGCCAAGGAGATCATGGGCACGCGGCGGGCCAAGCGCACGCCAATTGAGCAGAGCGTGGCAGAGATGGACGACGCCGGGATGATGAGCGATATGATGGGCCAGTTGATGATGAAAGCGCGCAAGGGCAAGAAAAGGAGCAAGCGTTAATGCTCGCCGATCCCGCCGTTCAGGTTGCGCCTAGCTATACAACGATTCAAGTGTGCCGTCTTTGTGGGGAGCGCGAACTGCAACCGGTCATCGCGTTCGGCGACTTGCCGCTCTCGAATTCTTTCCTGTCCGCGCCGGACGAACCGGAAGACCGCTTTCCCTTAGAGGTGGTTTTCTGCCCTTTCTGCGCGCTCGTCCAGCTTTCGGAGACCATCGCGCCCGAACGCCTGTTTCGGAACTACAACTACTTTTCGTCGGTCTCGGCGGGGATGCTCACCCACGCGCAGGAACTCGCCGCCGATTCGATTCGCCGGTTCAACCTCAATCGCGGGAGCCATGTGGTCGAATTGGCCTCGAATGACGGCTATCTACTGCAATATTTCGCTCAAGCGGGTATCCCGACATTGGGAGTTGACCCCGCGCAGAACGTCGCCCAAGTTGCCGCCACGAAAGGCGTGCCGACCCTTACCGAGTTCTTCGGACGCGAGACCGCGCGGCTGGTTCCGAAAGCTGATCTCGTGCTCGCCCTCAATGTGCTGGGGCACGTCGCCGATCTGAACGGGTTCGTGGACGGGATTCGCCAAGTCTTGAAGCCGAATGGCACAGCCATCGTGGAAATTCCGTACATTCGACCAATGATCGAGGGACTCGCGCCAGACACCATGTATTTCGAGCATCTTTTCTACTTTTCGCTCACGGCGCTCGTGGGCTTGTTCAAGCGCAACGGCTTGCAAGTGGTGAAGGCCGAGCGCCTACCAGTGCATTGTGGCTCGATTCGCATTTACATTACACATCCCAATGCCTTTCCGCCCGACGACCGCTACGGCCTTGCGATGATCCAGAAAGCCGAGGATGCTCTCGGAGTGGCGCAATTGCCCTACTACCAGTTCTTCGCCATCCGGGTCAAGGAAGCCCTACGCGTCATTCGGAGCACTCTGGTCGAAAAGCGCAAGGCGGGCAAGCGCATTGTGGGATTTGGCGCGGCAGCTAAGGGCGTGCAGCTTTTGAACTATCTCCACGCCGGAGTCGAATTGGTAGACTATGTGGTCGACGAGACGCCCGCCAAGATCGGAAAATTTCTGCCCGGTACACATCAGCGCGTCGCGGCCCCGTCCGAGATCGGGCCGGTCGACGTGGCTTTCCTGCTCGCCTGGAATTGGCAAAATGAGTTCAGGGATCGCTTTCCGGGAATGGCGGGCAAGTGGTTAATTCCATTTCCCCAATTGAGGACTGAATGAAATCCAGCTTCACATTTGACGTAACCGATGAATTTCCGATCATGGATATGATCGATGCCCTCGAGAAGATTGGGGTAGTCGCCGAGATTACAGGAGACGGCGATGACAAGACCATCACATTCACTCGGCTTACGTCTTCTATTGGCACAACCTGGGTCGACCCCAAGAGGACTGAATAATGCCCAAAATTTGTGTGGTCTGCCCTACTTGGAACAATTTTCCTTTTCTGGTTCGGATGGTGGAGAGCTTGCGAGACGTGATCCAGGAGACCGACTGGCGTTTGGTCGTAATCGACAATGGTTCAACCGACCAGACTGCCGGTTACTTGCGGCAACTTAAGCAGAAGGGCGTGCCGCTGACAATCCTAAGCCAAGACGAGAACCTCGGATTTATCAAGGCGACCAATCTGGGGATGAGAGAGGCCAAGCCGGGCGAGATTATCTGCCTCGCCAACGACGACATTCAGTTCACCGATCCGACGACACTGGCACGCCTCGCCGACGACCTAGCCGACCCAAAGGCAGGAATGGTCGTGCCGGTCAGCGACTACGTAATGCACTTACAGAAACTCGACCTGTCGTGGCAGATACCGAAGGTCAAGCACGAGACCGGCGCGGTAGTCTATTTCTGCGGATTGTGGCGCTACGAGACCTACCAGGAGATCGGTGGACTGGACGAGCGGTTCGGGATTGGTGGGTGCGACGACCTGGATTTGTCCATTCGCCTGAAAGAGGCGGGCTACAAGCTTCTGATCGACCGCACGGTGTTCGTCAAGCACTACGGCTCGGCGACCCTGATGCGAACCGAGGGTGGGCAAGAGGGCTACGTCAAGCTCGACGCCGACAAGCGCAAGATTCTAATTGAAAAGTGGGGCGAGCAGAAAGTGGCTGAGCTTTTTCGCCTGCCGGACTTCCTTCTATACGGCCCGCAGTATTATGCGAACTTTGGGCACGGCGGCTACCAGCGTAATGCCTTTTGGCTCGCCGAATGGAAGCGGATCGCGACGAAGATTGTCGAGACGCTCCACCCCAAGAACATCCTGGATGCTGGCTGCGCGCACGGGATGTTGGTCGAAGGGCTGATGGACATTGGCGGGCTGTCGGCCTGGGGCCTGGATATATCCGATTTCGCTATCTCGCAGGCACGCGCGGACATTCAGCCGCGTCTGAGAGTGGGGTCTGTTGTCGATGTGCTATCGCCGCAAGACCAGTTTGACCTGATCGCGTGTATCGAGGTCTTGGAACACCTGAATGCGGCGGACGGTGAAAAGGCCGTGGCGAACCTGTGCGCCCACACCGAGCGGGTGCTATTCAGTTCCTCGCCGAACGACCACACCGAGGCGACCCACGTCAATGTCCAATCACCGGAATACTGGGACACACTTTTCGCCCGGCACGGTCTCTCAAAAGATAGTGGTTACGACGCGTCCTACCTAACACCGTGGGCGCGCCTCTACGTGAAGAAGGAGCCTTAAAATGAATTACGATATTGTTCATGCTCTCGACTATGTGGGTGGCAGGCCCGTCGCGAATCAAGTTATGGTCGTAGATGCACTAGGGCGCTGGACGCAAATCGCGCAGAGCGGCCTCCAGCCCATGTCTGTATTGACCGCCATCGGCGA
>ERZ1292629.1744-Hain-H43-01um-R1-1744-length-20271-cov-5_pt1 | contig 20271 bp, 35 predicted proteins | sample MGYA00564399_ERZ1292629 | MGnify/ENA primary metagenome ERZ1292629 (study PRJEB36523, sample SAMEA6512636) | groundwater metagenome | collected 2019-01-08 | study: AquaDiva: Metagenomics assemblies of 32 groundwater samples | reverse complement strand
AACGGTGGCCATTAGTTTATTAGCGTCAACACTAGCAGCGATTACTTCTTTAATGCCCTGAAGCATGGAAGCAATTCCCTTTTTCCTAAATTTATCATCAACGTTCATATACCTAGAAATAATATAGCTAGGACAAGAAGGAAGGTGGGTAAGAGAAAAGTCAGCTATAGAGGGATACTTCATTACTGTTTCGTAGGTAACTTCATAAGCATTTCCATTGTGTTTATAAACATCTTGCTTATATGGAAAAGGCTTGTTGAGGGATATTTCTACATGAAAGTCATCAAAACCCTTAAGGGTTTCGGATGTAAAAGATACAATAAAGTCTTCTGGGGTTAGTTTAAGAGTAGAAGAGAGTCCCTCCAAAGTTAATTGTTTGATTTTTTGTCCAAGAGGGTTCCAGTCTGCACCAAGATACCCAAGTACGTTACACATTTTAGGTATTTCCTTTCTAAATTTTTTATTTAATAGTGTTGGTTGGGGACGATCCAACGACCTCGCGCTTATAAGGCGCGTGCTCTGGCCAACTGAGCTACAACACTAGAGTGGAGGATCGGGGACTCCAACCCCGTTTTCTGAATTGCAAATCCAGAGTTTTCGCTGGTAAACTAATCCCCCAAAGTTGTATCTTTTTGTAATTGGCAACTCCGCTTGCGCGGATGGAGAAAGATACAAAAACTCGCATAGTCTCTATAGGGATTGAACCTACAACTTTTTCCGTGTAAGGGAAACACTCTGCCAATTGAGTTAAGAGACTATAATGGGCACCAATAGGACTTGAACCTATATCTCCTGCTTTTTATTCGCTAGGTGTTTTCCCAGTTACAAACTATGGTGCTCATGCACAAGGTTGGAATTGAACCAACGACCTCTGCGTCTTCAGCGCAGCGCTGGCTACCAAGCTGAGCTACTTGTGCTTATTGCTTATCGTATTCACAAGAGCATGCTCTTGGTGAGAATTGATAAGGGCGATCTAAGCCGGCAACAGGAATTGAACCCGTGACCTACTGATTACAAATCAGCTGCTCTACCGTCTGAGCTATACCGGCGTAAAAATGCTCCCGAGGAGGATCGAACTCCTACTCTTCGGATTGAAGGTCCGATGGCTTAACCAATTAGCCGACGGGAGCAATAAGATATAGATGTGTTATTACACCAAAGAATCCACTAAGAGTAGTTGCGGCGAATAAGAAACTGATCTACTCCCACCATTGTTTCTTATCCTCCCGCGCATCACGGGCTGCGGCTGCGCAAGTAGCGATTCACTCCTTAGATGATGGCTACCTCTAAGCCAACATTTCTATACCTATACGGACGGCGAGAGACTCGAACTCCCAAGCCACGCTGTTAACGCGACTGGCTGCTTTCAAGGCAGCTGCCTTACCATTAGGCTAGCCGTCCATGGGCAGGGCGTGTACTAATTACTTTGGTTTGATAAAGAAAATTTCGTTATATCTTTTCCTATGAAACTCATTTAAGTCGATACCTAAACTTGCAGCTTCTGCATATCCAGGCCATAATCCTGTCCATCTAGCAAAGGCTTTGTCGTGTCCTTTACAGTGACACTGGATTTTTTGTTCTCCGCAGACGCTGCATCTTTCAGTATCACAACCGTCTTGATGTGGCTGTCCAGGCTTTGCTCCGCAATCATGGCAGTCTGTTATAGTTTCTTTCTCCATGGTATCCATCTTTCTTTTAACCACAGCATTTTACCTGCTTTCTAATTTAGAGCCCGCGTTCTTTCACTAAACTACGTGACCAGTTACGACTCACGTGGGGGAATCAAACCCCAGTTACGGGCTGAGTCTGGATGGTCCGATTTGAACGGACGGCAACTCGCTTCCAAAGCGAGGACTCTGGCCAGGCTGAGCTACATCCAGATATAAGTTATTTTTTTAAATCTTTATTTTTTACTGCACAGGACCAGCATTTTTTAGACCTACTTTGTTTTGTATTTCCACATTCACATGTTTTGTTATTTTTTATGTGTGGTACGTTTCTTCCTGCAAATGTGGGCAGTTGACTATTACAGTTGGGGCAAACAAGTCTTAGATTTTCTAAACGATTATCTGTGTTGTTTCCATTGATGTGATCAATTATCATTACCAAATCTTTATTTTGCCACACAGGGGCAGCATTGCAAACATAGCACTTATTTTCTAATACTTTTTCTTTAATTAGTCTTTTTTTTTAATCTTCCTCTGTGAGCAGTGGAATTTTTTATTAAAAGTTTTTTTAAAGGGGCCGGCTTGGCTTTTGGTTTGTTTGGGTCTCCGTTTAGTCTAAAATGACTAGTATCCACATTGTCTTTTTTTATTCTTGCACTAACTGCTTTCCAAGCATTTCCTGTAGTACATTTAAATTTAAATTTGCGCACCAGTTCTGATATTGAATACGATTTACTAACCATTGTTTTAAAGTCTTCTATGGACATTGTCCAGACTCTACTTGTTTTCTTTTTGTTCACTTGTGTACAAACCTCTTGCCTCTTTTAATTAGTGGCAAGATCAACCACAGTGAAAATAATACCGGCGACCGGATTCGGACCGGTACTGGATAGCTTCTAAGGCTATTGTCTTCTGCCAATTGGACTACGCCGGTGAACTTTCTGTTCCTTTTTTATTCTGTATGCTGAAGGTAGGATTCGAACCTCCACCACGGCCGCAAGTTGCCCCTTTTATTTTTTGTATACACGCAAGGGGCTCAACATATATATATATATATATCTTAGAATAATGTTATTCGGTAGGTGCACCTGCGAACTTAGTCAGTTTTTGTATGTTATGCTGTAAGCTCTTTTTAGCATGTTTGTTTTCAGGATCGTACTTTTCGATAAATTCTAGTGATGCCTTATAGTCAACCTGTTTGGACCACATGAGTACCTTATTGTCAGTTTTTAGATTCTGAATGTTATCTATTACTTTCCAACCTGCCTTCGTTAGAACTTTGTTTTCCTTTTCATTTGTAACAATTGTGGTAGTAGTTTTTGACTTCTTGCATCTTTGTGGCTAAGCCTAGACCTCTAATAGTGGGGTCTATCCAGGAGTGATAGGAAACTGCGTATCCGCAACATCCAGGCAGTTGCGCTAATGAGAACCTGGCTATCTCTCGTGCAAGTGTACCCTTTTCATACCCCTTAGTGACCTTGGAAGGCGTGGTTTGCACGCTTACCAAGATCCCACCGTCAAGACCCTTCTTAGCTCTGATATCTATCTCAGGTACTCTGCTTGCGATATTTTCCATTATTGGTAAGGCAATGACTCTTGCTACAGAGTCTGGAAGTTTTCCTGCACATATTGATAACAATTCTTCGTATTTCTTTCCGTTGCCCACAATTACTTATCCTTTCTTGCCCCCGCGGGGGTGTGAAAAATCTAAGATAGAAAATTCATCCAAATCTGTTTCTTCTACTTTTACTAAATAAACAGAGTCAGGAAATCTTTTTTCCTTATACCCTTTTATTATCCACATGATCTCTTCTTTCAGTGGGTCCTTACCCTTCACCTTTTTATTCTCGACTCCTAGCTTAAACCTTCTGTAGAAGGCTAACGCTTCTCTTTTGGTTGGAAGTATTACAGACCTTCTTCCTTGTTGTTTTGTTCCCCAAGAAAGCCTAACTTCGTACCAATTTACTTTGCTGTTCACCTACAATCATCCCAGTTCCACCATCCGTAGTTTGCCGCGCAATCGTCATCTTCGTCAGAAAGATGACCCCAAAGATCTACTTCTTTTTGAATTGGTTTATTATCTTTCATTTTTAATTCCTTTCTTTTTAGTGGTGTTAGTAGCAAACTCTATAATATCTTTTTCTTCTACTCTTACTAAACTGACACTATCTGGAAAATTTTTATGGCAAAACCCGTTGAGAGTTTGCATAACGTCTTCTATTAATGGGTGTTTAAGGCTTAATTCTCCTTTCTCCATACCTTTCTTAATAGCATTATAAAATGAAATCGCTTCTTTTTTAGTAGTAAGACCCGCACGCCTATAACCTTGCTGATTATTTCCCCATGTAAACCTGACCTCGTACCATACTGTACTTCTTCCCATTGTAATTCCTTTCTTTTTTTTAATTAATATCTGTAGCTGGCTATGGATAATTAGTTGCGTGCCTTACGCATACTTTTATTAGTTCATCTAAAGTAGGCACTTGTGCTACTTCAAATTTATTGCATACTATATCTATGTTTCCTTTGCGCCAGAACCCTTCAGGGCAGCATACCACCAACTGAGGATGAGAAAGACGAGCGAATAACCCAAACTCAAGTAAGGAGATAGGCGACTTGGTCGCAGGGTCAAAATACATAGCAACCAAAGAACAATTTTCTAGGGCATCCAACTCCCACTCTACTTGTTCTCTGAACTGTTTATTCTCTATTTTTTGTTCCCATGAATTATCCCAATCATCTCTTCTTGGATTAAAGATTCTTACCTCATAAGGAAGTGGGTATTTTTCATTAGCGGAAATAAGATTATTAACTACTCTATCTTGCCAGTTTACTGCTGCTCCCATTTCAATGCTGCCCGCTAAGAAAATTCTTGGAGCAGTATCTTTAAAGTTTGGCTTAGTAGGAGGCTTACAAATTTCTATACCGTTCATCATATTTTATCCTTTCTTTTATAGTTTCTGCTATAACAATTGGATCTGCTTTTCCTTTTGTTTGTCTCATTACCTGCCCGACAAAGAATCCAATAAGAGTTTCTTTCCCATTAATAAAAGCAGCTACTTGTGCTGGGTTTTCTTTTAATACATTGTCTATAATTTCATCAACATCTCCATAGTTCCAGAAAGACGGGTCTGCAGTGATTTCATACCATTCTTTTCCAGTTTTCCACATTTCATCAAATACTATTTTTGCTATAATATTGTTAATTAGTTTATAATGAATGGCTTCAACAAACCCTAAAAGCATCCATGGAGTTATTTTACAATCTTCTAAAGAAATATTTTCTTTTCTAGCTCTTGGTAGGAGTGCATGGATCATCCAATGAGCTACTAGCTTTAGGATTCCATCATTTCTTAGTGCAATATAAACCTCATCAAGTATTAATGCAAGGTCTTTTTCCAATGCGTTCTCCTATTATTGAATCTACTGGCTCATTTTTCTTGGCGCGCGCTAAAAAATTATAATAATAATAAAAAGCTCCAGGGGCAGGACTCGAACCTGCAAGCCTTTCGGCGATTGGTTAACAGCCAATTATCTTACCATTAGACTACCCTGGAATTTATACGGGCGAGGTCGCTGACGACTTCCTTGCGTCCCCATCCTCCAATCCACATGCGTTGGCCGGTTCGCCGTGGGCTTTGTTAAGTGGAACCCGTCTTTGTTTTCTTGCAACAAAGGGCAGGACTGAGTATGCAGACTCTAGGACGTAATTAACATCCTATTTAAACATAAACAGTACCAATGTTGCAAGCTTGTTAAAATGTGCTGGCTCCATCGTTGAGCGATGGACTTTACGTTCCTTACCCCGTATCCGCATTTCTGATGACTTTGCTAAGGAAACCAGCTTTAATTTATTCTGGCGCCGGACCTGCAGGTCTGCGGCCGGATATCATTTCTGATAGCGGGTGTGCATTGGGCAGCGCCATAGTCTTATTAAATACTTGCTTTCTTTTTCTGCTCGAATACCGGGGCAGCTATTTCTTTTGATTGGTAAGTAAGCAGCGGAGCAAATTGTCCTCGACCCCCAATTCCCATTGTTCCGTTGGGCTCTCTTTTAACTTGTAATACAATCGTAGTTTTTGGGAAGTCCCAATTATCTACCCACAACGCTTGCCCGCGTCTAGCGGCTTCGTCTTCATCAACAATCCCACTTCTGTTTTCTCTCACTACATTAACCGGGCTGCCGTACTTAGTAATAAGCTGAGGTTCTAGTATTTTAAACGTTGTTACCGCAAAAGAACCCATCAAATCCATGCCTTCAGGATGCATATAACTTGAAGTCATTACGGATGCTGTTGCAGTGCCCATGCTTTCCATTGGGGTTATCTGTACTGAATAAAGTTTTTCTTCGTTATTAAATACGAAAAATACCATGCATTTAGACAGTCCGAATTTTTCGGTGTAATAAAACATCCTAGCTTTTCCAACCTTCATGTTTATGAGGAATTTGCCTTTAAGCGCGGTCTTTACTTCATCCACAGACATCCCCCATTTTGCGTTCATGTATCCTTCTGGATCCAAAGCAATGGCCTTTACCTCTGAGGTGCTTGATTGGCTTTCGACGGTTTGTGAAAAACTTCTACTGATTAACACAACCAATAACAAAAATAGAATAATACTTACTTTCTTCATTCCTCTTTTCCTTTCTTTCCTAGAAAGCAAACCCAATGCTTCCAGTTATACCTCTACGATTATCAGTCTCTATTGTTAGAGCTATCTTATTAAAGTATCCAATACCATACCCAACCAAGGGACGTGTCTTACCAGGCTCACTGTCTTCTGTATAATACCATCCAGTTACGTTGGATTGTCCAACCTGAATAGAACTAGAATCAAAAGAAGGACCAAGTGTACCAAACACGAACAGATCTCCGTAACCAGTATCCCCACCTATCCCAAGCTTAGCAAAGAAAGGAATTTCAGGACCTGGTTTATACCACCCTTTGTCTGTCCAATCACTGTGTGGGCAAGCATAATCAAGAAGGTCGCTTGGGGCATTGTCATTCCCATTAAAGATAACGCTGAATCCAAACCCAACAAGCATTTTCGGGTAGATGTGGTTAGTTACCTTTAATCCCTTGGATAGATATCCAAAATCAAGACTTAAATTGTCTCCACTTGCGTCTCCCCCGGTACCGTACCCCATGGTGACATAGCCACGTTGGTCAGCCTGGGCATTAGTAAATACCGCACATATCATTACTACCAAAACAAAAATTAATTTTTTCATCTTTTACTTCTTTCCTTCCTTATACTCTTTAAGTTTGTCTTTTGAGAAACGATACATTGCTCTGTTTATATTGGTATGCTTGTGAAGATCATAGTGATCTATTTCTCTGTTTCGCGCGAGGCTTCTAAGTTTGTCTGGGGTACAGCCTAGATACGCTGCTGCCTCATCTGTTTTGAGTAACGGTTCCATCTTTAATTTCTTTTGTTTCATCTTTCCTTTTTTTACATTTCAATTGTGTTGTGTGGGTACAAGATTAAGTATTTCTTATTTTCATCTTCGCCGAACATTGTTTTAGGCGATAGTTCCCCAAAAGAATTACCCTCTTCATCGCTCGCTATTAATATTTCTCTATCACCTACTTTATCTGCCTTTACTACACCTTTGAGTTCCTTGATTAATTCACTTACTGTCATCTTACTTTTGTCCTTTCTTTCCTTCCTTTTCTTCCTTTATCTTCTTATTTAGCTTCTTTACGATCTTTCTTACAGCAACTACATGTTGTGCTGTTTTCCAAGCAAGTTCGTTTGTGTTGTAACTAAGACGCTTGAGTTCAATCATTAGCTCTTCTACAGTTCTTTTGTCTTTCTTAGTGTCTACTTTCATTTTCTATTCCTTTCCATGTTATCTAAACCAATGCACCTCCCTTTAAGATAGTCAAGGTGATCTATTTTTGCTGCGATTAAATTTCTTTTAGTAAGGTAGGCATTTCCACCAGACTTACGAACTAAACTATTTAATATATTACATTTGTGCGATAGTCTTTTAATTGCCCATGTATAATACCTTAATTTCCATTGAGTCCATATTGGGGTATGGTATATTTTTGAGTCCTTTATCCCCCACAATATCCCAATATAGAAAGAAAAGACTATGGATAATAAAATAAAGAGTACAATGTTTCTATCAATCATATTAAGCTCCTTCTGGTGGAATTGATGCATTCCACCATATCTCCTGACCTACTTTAAGATCTTGTATTTTTATTGATTTACCGTTTTTCATTTTAGTTTGGTCATTCCCAAGTTACAACAGCGGTTAGTTCTTTAAGTTTACCATTAGGGAATTTATATCTCCAAGAATGCCCCTCTTCTCCATGACAAGTAACACAGGGATCAAGAGATTGATCTAGAAAAGGTGCCAACGTTTTCCATACTTTTTCTTCTTCCCAGCTTTTTTCTCCAGTATACTGGGTTATAATAATATTTCCTTCGTCGTCTTCATTTGCATCGTAGAGAAGGTTATCAAGGAAGTTTTCTACTTCTCCCGTGCCCATAAGCAGCCTGAGTCTACTGTTATCTTTAAGTTTAATTCCAAGTTTAGAAATTAGTTTATTTAATGCTTTAGCTGCGGCAGAAACATTTTCTTTCGGGATTACACAGTTTTCAATATCAATAGTCATGTAGTACCCCATTTATATTTCCTTTCTTAATCTATGTACAGATCTTCGTCTTCGTATACAAATGCACTTCTTCCGGGAGAAAAATAATCATTCATAATTTGAGCTTGATTAGCATTTAACGTTGGGCATTCTTCGGGGTATATAACTTTAGTTATTAACACTTCTCTATAAGACAAATAAAACATATCAGTTTTACAACCAAGAGTAATATGGTCACCTGTTACTGTTGCATATACTTTAACTGGCTTTCCACCAGAAATACAAAAAGAATTCCAATAAATTTCTTGACCTATTACGAGATTTTCAATATTTACTTTCACTATTTAAATCCTACTTTTTAACCTCTTATGTAATGCTTTCCCATAATTATTTACATAATCTTTTTTGCGGCGCGCGACGGCATATTCTTGTGCCCACTTATTGTCTTCTTCAGTAGGCTTTATTTCTCTTGAGGCTAAGAACACTCCTGGGGGAACTATTTCACCCTGTGCAACAACTCTTCAGGTTGGTACTTTCTTAGTTAAGAAGTAAAGTAAGGTTAAAGTTTCGTTCGGCATTTTTCTGGCGCGCGAGATAAAATCTTGCCAAGTTTCGAAATCGTTAGTAAGCGTACCGTCTTGTTTAATCATTTTTAGTTTCCTTCTTCTACTAGTTTAGCATTTTCAAAAGCACGTATTAGTCTAACCCGACACTCGTCTTCAGTTTCATCGTCTTCAGGATTAAACGCTCCATACTCTAGCGCGGCATCAATCATATAAAAATCACTTTCTTTTAGTTCGATAGTGTATTTTTTCATTGCCTTCCTTTTAGTCTCTACTTAACTGTTTTCTTACTTTCTCGTCCGGTACTGGAAACTCTCCAGCTACCTTACCACAGTCCATACAGATACTTAGGTCCATGTCATCTCCGCTTCCTATCCCGAGACCACTAGGAACATACCCATCGTAGTTAATATCTTCGTAGCTCGCGCTGAAAGAATCAACACAGTGCCCTGAAATATACATAATCCTGTCGCTTCCACATTTACAATTCATTTTCTTTCCTTCCTTATTTTTACAAAGTAGCGGGACTCGGATTCGAACCGAGGATGATTGGCTTATGAGGCCAACGCCTTAGACCTGACTTGGCGATCCCGCTATAAACTCTGGGGCTACGGATCGAACGTAGATTGACGGATTCAAAGTCCGCCCTCCTGCCAATTAGAGGACCCCAGAAAAATAACTCTGGGACAAGGATTCGAACCTCGGTTTACTGGTTCAGAGCCAGCCGTCCTGCCAGTTAGACGATCCCAGAATACGTGCCTAGACTGACTTGAACAGTCAACCTCTAGCTTCGTAGGCTAGCGCTCTATCCAATTGAGCTATAGGCACATATTTAATTAAGAACCTTTAGATGTTATATTTTCCTGTTGCTTTTGCCTGTGAAGGTTGGAGTTTGACTATGACAATTTGGGCATAGAAGTCTTAAATTTTCTAGACGGTTATCTGTGTGGTCCCCATTTATATGATCCAAATGAATAGAAATTGGTTTTCCATTCCAAGTATCAGTTAACCCACAAGCTGTACATCTTTTTTCCAGTATTCCCTCTTTTAACAACCTTTCTTTTAAATGATTTCTGTGAAAATTTGATCCTTTTACAAGTATTTGTTCTAGTGGGACTCTTCTTCTTGACCCGCGCGCTCCGTGTGTTTCGTAAACGAAGATAATGCCCTCTTCTTTCATTCTTTGTTTTACGATTCTATTATTGTGACCTCTATTATAAAGTCCGAATGCTTGTAATATTGCTGTTATTGTTTTAGATTTTTTTACTAGCTCAGCAAATTCTTCTTTTGGCATTTTCCATATTGGACTTTTTCTTCTTTTATTTGTTTCTTTAACTTCCATTGCTCTTGTTACCAACACCCTATAAAAATATTTTAGTACAAAGATCAATACCAGGTGACTGAACGGAGTCGGACCGTTTCTGGGAGGGTCACAACCTCCAGTGCGCGCCGGTACACTACAGCCACCATAAAAAATGAGCCCGGTCGGGAATGATCCGACGCTCACCGGATTAAAAGTCCGGTGCTTTACCAACTAAGCTACGAGCTCAAATGCGGCGGTATAGTTTTCGGCACAACCGCCAAAGCCGCTACAACAAGGAGGCAAACAAAGACAACGGACGATGGAGGATTTGAACCTCCGCGACGTAGGGTTACTACGCCCTAGAAGATTAGCAATCTTCCCTCTTCACCGGACTTGAGTAATCGTCCCTATTTTCCTCTTTCGATATCATACCTAGACATCATTCCTTGCTCTTCAATTTCAGCTATTTGTTCTTTTTCCCATTCTTCTTTTTCCTTATCCTGCGCCAATTGGCAATTGCCACAATCATCAACCATCCTAGTTACGATCTTCCTTGGATCTACGTCGATATTTAGCTCTGTTAGTGCGTAAGTTCTTTCACATTTTCTACATTTATTAAGTATAAGCATGTTAGTCATTTTATTCTACCCTCATGTTTAGGTTACAATGTATATCATGTTGGTACAAATTTTCTATTCCCCGCGCGTGACAAGTACATGCTTTAATTTTATACGAGGTATCTTCTTCTATCTCAGGTTTTACGTATTTCTTTTTTCTAGTATACTTACTTTTATCTTTCTCGATTGACGTCGGCTTTTTTGCTACTGGTAACCTAGGCTTAGTGGATCTCTTGGTTTTCATTTTTTGCTTCCTTCAGAATATTACTATCAACTAATTGTTGAACTAGACTGTTATGTTCCTTTATTAAATGCTCAATAACAACTATAGTTTCATTATACTTATCTATTAGTTTGTTATGCTCATTATATAAAATATCTACTCTATTTACTGAGGAAGTAACTGCTTCCTTATGATTAGTTAGTGCTTCTTTTACCAAGACAGTTAAGGACTTACCTTTTTTTGCTAAATCTATTATAAGTTCATTATGGGCACCAAGTAATCTATTTATAGCTATAACCTCTTCACCTAATATTTTAACTACTTTACCCGCAGTTGCGTAAGTTAGATATACTTTTATAACAAAAGCTAAGAATATTATATAGGATATACCTAAAATAACTAATCCGGTTTTCACTATTCTTCCTCATCAGGATCAAAGAGCAAATGCTTTGTAAATGTAAAACAATTATAACAATGAAATAATGGCCATGCTAAGGTTGCTGCTAGAATATAAATAATAGGAACCTCTATTTCATCTGATTTTTTATTGTAATCACCTAGAACGAATTCTATGGCTAACAAACTTCCAAAAGTAGAAATTCCCATTATTATATAAAAAATACTAAATATAAAATACCATGCGTTACTGTTCATTATTGTTTCTATTCTTCCTCCATATAAGGGTAGAACTCAATCTCCTCACAAATACCTAGATCTACACAAATAACTTCCTGTACAGCAAGCCTTACTTTAGTAATTAGCTCTATATCCCAATCTAGATGCTCATCTTCATTAAGTTTTGATGGGCTATCTATAGAAGGGATTAATTGTCTTATTAAATGGTAGCAGGCATTATCCACCAAATCTTGTCTTTTTATTTGTTCATCTGTAAGTTCTAATTCCAAAGGATTATTGTTTTCGTTCATTATTATCCTCCAACCATAACACCTGTTTCCTTCATAGGAACTTGTCCAACAGGCTGAGTATTATTCTTTCTAGACTCTTCCATGATAGCATCGGCTACTTTTACTAGCATTTCATTATCGAAATGCTTAATGTCTTCTGTAGCCACTGCAGACAATCTTAGTAGCTTATCTGGAGTAGTCATAAAGTTAAATCTAGCTATGGCCATAAGATAGGCTTCTCTAGCTACTGATAGTTTCAAAAATAGTTCTTGTTTTACCTTATCCATTTGTTCGTCGTGCATTACTTGTTTCCTTTTTTTGCCCCCGCGCGTGGCGAAGTTTATTTAGACACTTATTTAGTATTTAGGTTCCAACCTATCTTGCGTAAGATATGCTTGCTACAAACCTAAGTGTTCCTTTATTTTCTTTAATCTCTAATGTTTTATATTTGGCAAAGCCATTAGCAACATCAGATAAAGAGTTAAATGTTCGTACTATTTGTGCAAGATCTTGATGTACGATGTCTGCTGTGGTCCATGTTTTATTTCTTACTCCTAATTTGTCTGGGCTTATAAATACTATATGGCTTTTTCCTTCTTCGATCAAGGCAATAGTATAAAACTTTTTTATGTTTATTTGTGTTACTAGCGTAATTAATGATGTTGAAGAACACAAACACCCATTTTTACTAGAAGGGTCTTCTATAGTATAGTATAAATTACTTATATCTTTCCATACTGGCAAGACACGCTTATCATAAAAAGTTAAAACTGTTGGAAAATCTCTGCTTTTATTTTTACTAATAAATTCCTTAATTGTTGCAAGTAGTGTTATTTTATCCATTAGATTTCCTTTTTTAAATATGCGCAGAAGGCAAGCGTAGAAAGCCCCGGATTGATCGCTGGTTCTATGAACCTTGATACGACGGTATGTTCTACGCTATAGCCTTCTACTATCAAAGTGAACTCCCTCAACGGGTGTTGAACAGGTTTCCCGCTTATCTTGGGTTTCACGCTTGAGTTAAGGTTTAGGCACCCCACATAAAAATAGAGAGCCCTTGTAATATTTTTCTTTATCAGTTTGATAAACATAAGAAGAACACGAAGTTTTATTTTTACGTCTACCAAAACCATCAGTAACATTATATTCATCTTCCAAGGATTGGTAATCTTTGTGTTGTTTATTTGTTCCTGTAACTTCTTTTTCTACTAAGTTACGTAATTGAGCTTTGGCTTCATCAACATTACCATATTTTCCTAATAAAAGCTGTTGAGATACAAGATCTATTGGGTCTGTTACCCTCTGTGTACCTTCGTATCTATAGTAGTTTATGTCGCATATATATTTACATGCATTAACCATAAAGATAACAAGTGTGTTATTTTCAGCTGCAGTTTTTAATGCTTCCTCTCCAATACTTTGCTGACACAACTCATCATAACACACATCTTCTGGGGTAACGCTTAATCTGCCGCAGTATTCACAGCGTCCAATAGGAAGTACAAGGTCACAGGTTTTACAAGCAGCATGTCCATCTTCATGTTTATAAGGGTGGTCCCAGGAGCCATATTCTGTTCTAGTGTGCGGGCAAATAGGTTGAATTTGTGCTGCTAATTTATCAAAAGGAGCTATGTTTTTCTGTTTAAGATTTACTATATGTTCTCTAAGATCCGCAAACATCCCACATTTCCTTTCTTATTTCTTTTGCACTAATTCTTTTATCCGGTGCTCGAAATCTAATTGTTTTTGTGTAATAGGAGTGTTACTTTTTAATCCATTTCCTATCCTATCCGCTCTTCTTAATTTAAATAATGGAAGCGTTTCAAGAGTATTTAAATTATTTTTTGTTATTCCTAGCTTAGTAGCAAAACGAAGAACTGTATCGTCGTTCCATTCCCTAGTATAACAATACATATGATTGCGTACCAACTCCCCAACGTCGTTTATTACTCTCTTCTTAAAACCAAGCCGTATCAGTATTTTTCGAACTATGCTAGATCCTACCACTTCATGATTGTGAAAGCTTTGTTTTTTAATGTCAAGAGTTTGTGGCTTACCTATATCATGAAATAATGCAGCAAGCCGTAGTGTTAAATCTTTCTCTTCTATAGCATCACAAGTTAAAATTAAATGTGTAAAAACATCGTATAAATGGTGTTCACTGTTTTGTTTTACTTTATATGTTTCAGATAGTTCTGGAATAAAAATATCTAGTAACCCAGATTTTCCTAAAAGCTTTATTCCTAAAGAAGGTTTATCACTAAGGAGTATTTCTATAAATAGGTCTGTGAATTCTTTAGTTGAAATATTATTTAGTGCGTCTTTTTCTTCTGGCGCGCGCTCGAAAAGTCCATCTAAAACTTTAAAGCCATCAAAGATTGCAAATTTAATAGCGCGTATTAAAGTTATAGGGTTTGTTTTTATAGTCCATGAAGGATTATTTATAGTACGAATTACCCTTCTTTTTAAGTCAGCTATTCCTCTAGCAATGTCTATAACAGGTATGGCTGCTTCATTATTTAAACCACTAACATCCATATAAATACTATCAATTGTAAATTGGCCTGAAAGGCTGTCACTACTTAGTATTTGTTCTGATTGTTTTCCTACATATACTCTTATAAATATAGGAATACTCTCGTAGTTACCAAAGACTAATAGGTCCCCAGTTCCAGCACTAGATAAGTCTATTGAGGATTCTATTATCTTATCAATAAAGATATATTTATATATAGAATCAATAAAAGATCCTCGGTTATTGGAAAAGGCCACTACTTTTATATTTTTTATTTTAGAGTGTCTTATATAATCTATACTAGTTTCTTTACATATATACATTTCAGCTTTGGTATCTTTTTGTATATTGTTTAATGGCTTTAGTATAAATTTATTATATTCTATATTATTCATTATCTTCTATTTGCATAATTAATTTTTTAGTTGCTTTATTTAGTATCTGTCTAGTTCTTTCTCTTGAAATATTATAGTCTCTTGCTATTTCTGCAAGATTATATCCTAATCTCTTTTTAATTAGCATATTAGTGGTATCTTTACCCACTATTTGCTCTATTACTGTCAGACGTTCCTTACGCATTATTAATTCTTCTGGATCTACGATAGTTTCATCCATAATGTTGTGCTCATCAATAAACTCACTGTTTACATTCTGCTCATTCGTAGTGGGGGCATCACATGCTTCATTGATAAAAGTACTTTTATAAACTAACGCCCTTGATCCACTTACTTGCTTTAAGTATGCACGCAAAGTATGCCAATTTACACACTTTGCTATAAAGTTTGTCATTGCTCCTGCTGTATTTTTAGGTATCTTAGTTTTATCTGTTTTATGTAATGCATATAGTAGCCCAATAGTTGCCTCTGAAAACATGTCTTCTTTTTCGCATCCGTAAATTGCATATTTTGTAGCAGTTGCCCATAATAGGGGTTTATATTTATTAATAGCTTCCTCTAAAGTAGATACTTTAAGTATTTGTAGATTTTCTTTTAACCTATCTTCGTCTGTTTTCTTAGCATTTGTAGTGGCACAGAATTCTTGTATTTCTTCTGTTAGTGTGCTTAAAGCAGTTTCTATTGTTCTCATTATACTTCCTCTGCTAGGTACAAACGTTCTGGTTCTAGCAAACCTTGTTGTTCAAGATAGTTTCTTCCAGTAGGAGTAATTATTCTACCTTGTGGTGTTCTTTGTATTAGTCCGCTTTGTATTAAATAAGGCTCTACTGCCTGTTCTATAGTTTTAGCTGTTTCATTAGTAAGAATAACTAAAGTATCTATGCCTACTGGTTTTTCAGATTGACTTAGACACTTTAATATTTTTATATCTACGTCAGTAAGACCTGATTTATCAACACGCATTAGTGAAAATGCTTCTTCAGCAATCTTTGCATTTAGATCTTTAACGCCTAATAAAACTGAGTAGTCCCGTAACCAATCTAAATACCTAATTATGTATCTAGGAACTCCCCTACTACGTGCCGCTACAGAAGTTGCACCTTCTTCATCTATGGTTAAGCCCATACTTGTTACATAATTTTTGGCTATTTCTATAGACTCAGTAAAAGAATATGTAGTGAATCTACATACTAGTTTAAACCTATCTCGCATGGGCTTTGAGATAGTTCCTTCTAAGGTGGTAGCGCCTATTAATGTAAACATTGGAACAGGGCTCATCCCAGAAGAAGACGTTTTACTCGGGAATAGCCAGTTTTCCATCATTATTCCAAGTAATTCTTGTCCTTTTAGTGAGATGCCGTGTATTTCATCAATAAAAACTATTGCTGGGCGTATCTTCCCTACAATGTTCCCTTTGGCATCATACCCGTTCCATGGAAGTTTTGTTACTATCTCTTTTCTTATACTAGTTTCATCTTTTAGGGCGCCCGGCGCTGCCGAAATAAAAGGAGTCTCCATTGCTGTGGATACTAATCTTGACATTGTAGTTTTACCACAACCAGCAGCGCCAGCAAATAGTACATGTGGAAGAGATTTATTTTGTATTTTAGCTGCAGCCATACTAACACTAAGTTGGGTTTTAATGTGAGTATTGCCTATTACATCGGAGAAAGCATTTTTTATTTTGTCTATATTTAACATATTATCCCCGAAGTTAAGGTATTTTTTCTATAAATAATGGGCCTTCATCATACCTGGCAACAACATTATATTTTTTGTACCAAGAATCCTGAGTATAGTAATTATCTACGTCATAAAGACCATATTTACCATCATATTTAGTATTATTGCTTTCTGCATCTTTTTTAGCGTCTTCTTTATTGGTGTAAATACTATCATTCTTTTCAAGTCTATACTGAATAGCGTCTATTGCTGAATTTTGACTACTCTCTGTGTCTCTAAACACTTCTCTATACGACTTAAAGTGGGATACTTTAATATAAATTCTATGTATATAAAAGTTATCAAACTTTACAAAAATAACTTGATTATCTTTTCGTATTATTTTTAAAGAATCGTCTCCATTAGTACATGTTACTGGGGTTCCTATATGGGCAACAGGATCACCTTTACCTTCTTTTTTCCTTATGTCTACAAGAAAAGTAGAATCGTAATTATATTTTTTCTTTTTTTCAGACATATCGTCTAGATCCTCTATTTGAATGGTTTGTATTTTTTTTACTATAGGAGTAGGTTTATCTTCATGGGCTTCCATTTTTTCTGTACTGTAAATTATTTTGTGCCAATTTACATTTTCTATTATAGATGATAATGTTTTTGTTAGTATTACTTTATATGCATTTTTTATATTACTACTACCAGTAAACCCATATTTTGTTTCATATGTAAATAACTTAATTTCTTTTGAAGAATTATCATCTTTTAATCTTACAGCTATAAGATGATTATAAGTGTTTATTCCAAAATTTAGAAAGCATTCACATCCTACAGTAGCTTCATACCCAATCGCGTAACCACCTAACATCTCTGTATTAAAATGTAGTTCTTTCACCCACAATTGTTTAAAATTGTTTGCTTTATGCGCGTCTGTAGCTAGAGGAAACATTCTAGTGTCTTTAGTTATTTGAGTTGCTGTAGGTAATAGTTGCAGAATTAGTGACATTTTAAATTCCTTTTGTAAGCAGCAAAACTAGCTGCTCTTTAGTAATTTCTGCATTTTTAGTTAAAAGATACAGCGTTTCATTTTTACCTTTTATCTGTGTAGTATAGTTAAACCCTACAGAATAAAACGTTTTTAAACTTTTAATATTACTTTCTCTTACAGCACATAATATTATAACACTTTCTTTACAGTTGTCAAGTGCCCTGGTTAATATTTTTTTTCCTAATCCATTATTTCTATAGGCTTCATCTGTAACCAAGTGTTTTATTTTTGCAATATCTTTCTTTGGAAACAAAGGCCACTCTATTGTGCATGTAGTAATTATTTGTCCAAAAACAGACTCATAGAAAAGGTGTTCGTTTTCTTTAACGAACACCTCTCTATAAGTATGCGTAAGTTGATTGTTTTTATTTAACAAATTTGCAACTTGTATCGCAGTGTCTTCTGCTGTCAATTCTATAGGTCCAGAAATCACACGTTACTTCTTTCTGTTTTGGGCTAACTTTCTGGCAAATCTAATTAACGCTGCAACATCGGTATCATCCATTTCTCCAATGGTTTCAAGAACAAATTCAGTACCACCCAAAGTAGGAGCAGCCGCCGCGTTTGTAGTTTTTGGCAACACAGCTTTGGGGGCATCAACAGGTTGAGGTGCGGGAGTTGCCTTCTTTGGCATAAGACTGTTAATTTTTTCCTTGAACGCCGTTACATATTTAGCAAGAGTTCCATCACTAAGACCAGGACCTGTGTTTACTTCCACAATAAATACCTCATTATTTTCATTTACAATACAGTCTACTGCGCCGAAGTCTAAATCAAGCGCTTTTACTGCGTTTTTTGCTTGAGTAACAACGTTAGCTGGAGCATTAGTTACATTAATATTTGTAAGCTTCCAGCCTCTGTGGTTTGACTTAATTAGTGGATCTGGGATTTCTATCTGTCCCTTCTTTAGCATAACCTCGTAGGCCATAGCGGTAGCTTTAGCATCAGCAGCTGAAAAAGTTTCTTCATTCTTTTCTGCATTTTTCTTAGCCAACTCTACTTGTTCTGTAACCCATGTCTTATGTGGGTTGTTTTGGTGTTCCTTACGTTGGATGCTGATGATGTCTTTTCCAAAAACATGTACTCTATACTCAGCTACATTGTTTATGTGCTTTAGAAAATATTCAGCTCCAGCCTTGATTGCTTCAGTCACGTCGCCAGGAGTAAGACAAAGCCAAAAACCCTTTCCACCTTGATGTCTCTTACTTCTTCCAATAACCGGATAGTGCGTTATCTTAGATGCAAGCTTCCCAGCAGTTACTTCGACAAAATCAGGAATAGCTACCTTCGCTTCCTTCATCTTTCGCAATGCAAGAAGCTTATTAGAGGCATTTTTGGTTACGGTTGGGCTGTTTATACACAATACCCCCTTTAGTTTATCTGGAGTAAAGTCTTCCCCTTGCTTTGCTCCCCACCCAATCATTATATCTCCAGGCTTCATCTTGGGGATTCCTTTATTTCCTTTAGCCCCGAGAGCGTTAGCAAGTTCCATTCCTGTTACATCTGTTGAAAATGAATAAGCTACGTATAGATCTGTCATCTGCATTTCTCCTTAAAGAATGTCTTTTCCATCCACCCAAGCGGATTTCATTGAAAAGTCTAGTTTTGATGCTTTTGTTTTTACAAAAGCTGAAAAAGTATCAATGCTATCTTTATACTGACTATAGTTATCTAATCCCTTTAGTCTTGTTATGCACTTACTCATTGTGTCTTTGTCGAGACCCTCTTTCGGTGAAGATACTAAAAGATCAATAACCTGTTGTTTAGGGAAACGTCCTAGTTTTGTGAATGCTTTATTTTCTTCTTTTGAAAAGTTTGCCAGTGCATCATTCGAGAAATTACCATCGGCTAGTGTTGAGTACGTATGCTCGACACATGCCTTAGTAACACCTAATACTGCTTCTAGAAGAGAAGGTGAAGCCATAATAACACCACTTAATACTCGCCATTCCCACCTACCTTCTTCAGTAACACGTATAGCATCTGTTTTATTAGGATTCCCATATTTGGTTCCCAAGTTTCTGCGTTCATGCCCGAAATGAACATCTAAATTAACTAGAGGTACTGCTACTAAATCGTTTAGTACATCCATAGTGGTAGTGTATAAATTTAAGGGTGTGGTGGTTTTTACTAGCTTTGGTACTCCGATATGTATATGCCCACCAAACGGTCTGAAAATGCCACCACCAATGCCCCCAGCTGTCGCCCTCCAATCAAAATCTCCAAGAAGCTTAGCACCTGTTTCCTTTAGTAATTTTATAGCATTTTTGGCCACTACTTTATGGTCTGTATGCGCATCTGGACGAATTTCTACAGCGAAGTTATCACACCCAACTGGAGAAATAAGATCCAAGGCAGGTACTGAGTTGGCTGGAAAAAGTTCTCCTTCTTTATACAGCCCAAATTCTGGATCAGTGCCTATTGTAATATTAGCTACAGTATCTGATACCCACGCATTAGGAGTGTTTTCTTTACCAGGCTTACCACCATGTATAGTTTCCCAAACAGCTTGAGTAACAAAACCTACAATAGATGCTTCTTCTTCGGTTAACGTTCCCTTTTCTATCATCTTCTTTAGTATTGAAAGATCTGATTGATAAGCTTTCTTTACTTCCAAAGTTACTGCACCACCCAGGTTTCCTACTCCAATTTCTACAATTTGTTTTTTGGTATTTACAGATTCTCTGGATGCCCTTGGAAACCGCATTACTCTAGACTCACTCCCACCGTTATCATATTCTTTACTGCGA
>ERZ1292629.1743-Hain-H43-01um-R1-1743-length-20274-cov-6_pt1 | contig 20274 bp, 18 predicted proteins | sample MGYA00564399_ERZ1292629 | MGnify/ENA primary metagenome ERZ1292629 (study PRJEB36523, sample SAMEA6512636) | groundwater metagenome | collected 2019-01-08 | study: AquaDiva: Metagenomics assemblies of 32 groundwater samples | reverse complement strand
CTGTCCATCTAAAAACCCGAGCTGCGCAATCACCGCGCGCGTATCGTTCGGGTCACCGCCATCCAAAAAAATCCTCGCCATACTATGTAACCAACGGAACAAATACGAATCCGCCGAACTCGGTGCGGTCAATCGTGCCGTCCGCGCGTTTTTCAATCTTCCAAACGGAATTGCCGACAGGTATTACCATGCGCCCGCCGGATTTTAACTGCTCCACCAATTCCTCGGGTAATTCTTCCGCCGCGGCAGAGACGAGGATTTTATCAAACGGGCCGCGGCCCGGAAGCCCCAACACGTCATCGCGCGCCGCCACAATCTCTGCGTTCGCAACATTATATTTCGCCAGATTTTTCTGCCCAAATTGCACCAGTTCCGGTACAATTTCTACACCGATTACCCTCCCTTTCGGGCCGACAATCTCGGCCAAAAGCGCAGTGGTCCAGCCGGAACCAGACCCCACATCAAGAATCGTATCACCGCGCGCAGGCGCGAGCAATTCCAACATAAACGCAACGGTTGACGGCTGCGAAATGGTGCCGCCTCCGCCGATAGGAAGTGGATAATCCCCGTATGCCTCATGCGCATTCATAGGTCGCACAAAATGCGCACGGTCAATCGCGCGAAATGCGTTAATCAGCGCCGACGTTTTGAGCGCGCCGGAGGAAATAAGATGTTCAACAAGCGCGTCGTTACTCTGCATGATTACACTATACTATATTTCCCGCCCCGTCGCGCGATAAAAATTCCACACGGTTTTTTGAAATGCAAAAATTTTCTTCGGGCGTGAAGGCATCTATCTAATAGCAACGGTGAGTTTTGCATCAAGCGCGTGAGCAACTTTCTGTAATGACCCTATAGTAGGATTAGCGGTACCTGACTCAAGACGTGCGATTGCTGACTGTTTCATCCCCAATTTCCGCGCAAGCGCCGTCTGGGTCAATCCTTTTCTAAGACGCTTGCCTATCAATGCTCGTATTATCTCAAATTCAGGACCAAGCCCATCGTAGGCCTTGCGTATTTCAGGGTCCTTTAACACCTGCGCTTTGAATTTTTTGTAGGATTCCATATGGTTATAGTATAACGTATGTGTTATAGTCTGTCAAGAGAAGCGACCCTCTTGCGAGCTATTTCGATATCTTTTCTCGGCGTACTCTGTGATTTCTTTAAAAACCGTGAAGCAGCAATGCTGTGCCACCATGAAACGCATAAATAATGCGAACCTCCTGTTGTCCCTTTATACGTAACTCAAACAGCCGCCCCCAAAGATGCTTGCTGTGAGGCATGTTTAGGCGATGTTCAAATTCTGCCAGAAGATCCACTGCGCGCAAAACTTTTGCGATGGTTGGCTTTTCGAGTGTTTGAATAAAACGCTCAAGATTTTTATCGAAAAATCGTACTTCCATGGGGTTATGGTATAAAAAAACCGAGCTTCGTGCAAGACGAATGCTCGGCGTGAGCATCGGACGAGCTAGCCCCGACAGTAGGAACCCGTTTCCGGGTCAAAACAATGGATGAGCACTTCACACTGCAGACGGCGAACCACGCTTCATCGGGCGAGATCGCCAAAGTAGTCAATCAACTCCCCTGATATGCCCGCGGAGGCGCATTGCTGAACAAGCGCATTCCGCTTATCCCGTGCGGCAGCGGCGCGTTGCATGATCTCAAGGTGCATCCCCGATTCCCCCAACACCTCACCCGAACTATCCATCCAACGCCGGAAACTGCTTGCGGCATCATCAAGCTGCCGAACAAACGCCTGCTGTACTGGTGACAGACGTTCGCACGCCTCACGCATGCGGAAATCGCGACTGACCAAACCGCGAAGCTTGGTGAGTAGCCAACCCATGTGACACCTCCTTGCTACCACACTAATACAAAAAATCCGAGAAGTCAAGTGTTGTGGGCGCGCTTGGATTCGGACCAAGAACCAGACGTGTATAAGACGTCTGCTCTACCATTGAGCTACGCGCCCATTATGGAAACCACCAACACTATAGCGCATTTTTGGTATTTTTTCAAGGGGTGTTATACTCTCCCCATGCAGGCAACCTTTCTTATCATAGAATCGCAGGCCGGGCAACGGCTGGACAAATTTTTGGCCGAACAGTGCCAAACGCCGCGCGCGCAGGTGCAAAAATGGATTAGGGGCGGCGGCGTTACAGTGAACAGCGCGGCAATGACGGTGCCGCATTATTTGTTAAAAAAAGATGACCGGGTGGAGGCGGTATCGTTAACGCCTGGCCCTATGGATTCTATCGTCCGCCCAGGCGGACTCCAGAATGACGGTATGGCCTTCGCCATCCGTGTCATCGCCGAAGAACCGGATTATGTTGTTATTGAAAAACCGGCCAAGATGTTGGTGCATCCGGATGCCCTTCGACAGGGCTCGGCCCTTCGACTGCGCTCAGGGCACAGCAACTACACCCTCGCCGACTGGCTCCGCGAACGCTACCCGGAATGCGCCGCGGTGGGCGACAAACCGGACGTCCGTCCGGGCATTGTGCATCGGCTGGACAAAGACGCATCCGGTCTCATGGTTATCGCGCGCACGCAACACATGTTTGAACATCTGAAACGCCAATTCATAAATCACGCCGTCTATAAAGAATACTACGCGCTCGCGCACGGCGTGCTGGAAACCGACATAGGCGACATTACGTTCCCAATCATGCGAAGCACGCAAGAAGCGCGCATGGCCGCGCGGCCCATATCGCAAGGCGGCAAAGAAGCGGCTACGGAATACCGCGTGATACAACGATACACCAGCGCTACTCTGCTCCATATCATTCCTAAAACCGGCCGTACGCACCAAATCCGCGTACACTTTTTTGCGCTCGGCTATCCGCTGGTGGGCGACCCGCTCTACTTTAATAAAAAAGACAAACGAAAATTGGACGCCGCGCTCGGCCGACTGTTTTTGCACGCGCTGACCTTACGATTTACGAATCTCTCGGATACCATGGTCGCCTATCACAGCGAATTGCCCGAGGCGCTGCAAGCATTCCTCAAAACGCTCAAACCAAAAGTATGATTATCACCATTTCCGGCATGCCCGGGTCGGGAAAATCCACGGTCGGAAAAATACTCGCCAAACAGCTCGGCTATCGTTTTTATTCCATGGGCGACCTGCGCGGCAAGATGGCGCTGGAACGCGGCATGAAACTTGACGAGTTGAACAAACTGGGCGAATCCGAAGAGTGGACGGACCGCGAAGTGGATGAGTACCAAAAAAAATTAGGGCAGACCGAAGATAATTTCGTGATTGACGGCCGGCTCTCGTGGTATTGCGTCCCGCAATCTTTCAAAGTATTTCTGACGGTGAAGATTGAGGAGGGCGCGCGCCGCATCTTCAAAAAACAGCGGCCGGATGAACAACACGCGGCGACGGTGGAAGACATGGTCGCGCAGATTCGCTCACGCGTGGCATCAGACAACACACGCTATCGCAAATGGTACGGGGTACAATTTGATGACCCTAAAAACTACAACCTGACTCTTGACACAACCGCGCTCCCGCCCAAGCAAGTGGTGGCGCGCATCCGCCGGACGCTCCCCGCTTGACACCGCCGCCGCGTTCAGTTATCATAATCCCCGTATGACTGACATCAAAACACTCGACATCCGCCCGGGCATGATAGTCCGCGTGCACCAGAAGATTAAAGACATCGGCAAAAAGGGCGAAGAAAAAGACCGCATTCAGGTATTTGAGGGCATGGTGCTCGCCGTGCGGCATGGCAACGAACCGGGTGCCACCTTTACGGTGCGCAAAACCTCGGAAGGCATCGGCGTTGAAAAAATCTTCCCGAAATTTTCTCCGGTTATTGACCGCGTTGAAGTCCTGCGCGAACTGCGCGTTCATCGCGCGAAACTCGGCTATCTCCGCAATCCGAAATTCAAGCGGCAGCTCAAAGAGAAAACCGCGCTTCCTTCAAATATTTCCCCGTAAGACTTCCTCGTTGTTTCATGAGCTCGGACGGCGTTCCCTCGGCCACCACCTCGCCGCCGCGTTTGCCGCCTTCGGGACCCAAATCCACAATCCAATCCGCGCACTTTATCACATCCATGTTGTGTTCAATGATAATGACCGTATTCCCTTTATCCACGAGCGCGTAAAGCACATGAAGCAATCGTTTGATGTCGTCAAAATGCAATCCGGTGGTCGGTTCGTCCAAAATGTAGAGCGTTTTGCCGGTTGCGCGCCGCGATAATTCCGTTGCCAGTTTCACGCGCTGCGCCTCGCCGCCGGACAACGTAGTTGCCGGCTGCCCGAGCGCAACGTATCCCAACCCCACCTCTTCCAACAAACGCAATTTATCAACTATTGCGGTAGTGTCGCTGAAAAACTGCCGCGCCTCTTCTACCGTCATCCCAAGCACGTCCGCGATTGTCTTGCCGCGATAATGAATCTCAAGCGCTTCTTTATTGTACCGCTTGCCCTCGCACGCCTCGCATTCCACAAACACATCGGACAAAAACTGCATGGGGATGCGCACGTATCCCTCGCCCGCGCACGCCTCGCATCGACCGCCGCCCTTCACGTTAAAACTGAATTTACCGGCGTCGTACCCGCGCGCCCGCGCTTCTTGCACCTCGGTGTACACATCGCGAATCAGCGTAAACACGCCGGTGTACGTCGCGGGGTTTGAGCGCGGCGTGCGGCCGATGGGCGACTGGTCAATGGTGATGACTTTATCCACCAACGAAAGCCCCTTGATTGCCTTATGCGCGCCTGGCTCGTCTTTTGCGCGATAAAAATGCTGGGCAAGCGCTTTGCCGAGAATGTCAATCACGAGCGTGGATTTTCCGGAGCCCGATACGCCGGTCACGCATGTGAGCGTGCCGAGCGGAAACGATACGTCAATGTTTTTCAAATTGAATGCGGTGGCGCCTTGCACCGTCAATTTGTTGCCGCTGCCTTTGCGATATTTTTTCGGCACCGGAATTTCTTCCTTGCCGGTGAGATACTGCGCGGTTGAGGTGTGGAGTTTTTTAAATTGCGCGAGCGTCCCTTGTCCGATGATTTCTCCGCCGTGCTTGCCGGCGCCCGGCCCCACGTCCACCAAATAATCCGCGGCGTTCATCATGGCGGCATCGTGTTCCACCACGATTACGGTGTTGCCGAGGTCGCGCAGCTGTTTCAGCGTGTCAATCAATTTTTGGTTGTCAGCCGGATGCAGCCCGATGGACGGCTCGTCCAACACATAAATCACGCCGGTCAAACCGGTGGACAGTTGCGTGGACAACCGCACGCGCTGCGCCTCGCCGCCGGACAAGCTCGTCACCGAACGGTCCAACTGCACATATCCCAACCCCACCTGCGAAAGGTCGCGCAATCGCACGAGCATTTCCTTGACAATCGGCAGCGCAACGACCTCGTCGCCCCGCGAAAGGCCGCTCTGTTTTTCTTTCTGCTCAAAATACACCACCGCCTCATCAACCGAAAACTGCACGACATCGGCAATGGACATCCCCCACACCGTCACGGACAGCGCCTCCTGTTTCAACCGTTTCCCGCTGCAAATCGGACACACCTGCTCGCGCATGTACTGTTCAATTTCTTTGCGCACGTAATCCGAATCCGTCTCGGCGTGACGCTGGGTCAAATTCGGCACGACGCCTTCAAAAATCATGGGCTTCCCATCCACGAGGTGCGTTTTTCCGTCAGTGCCGTAAAAAATAATATCCATTACCTGCTTGGACAAATCCTGCACGGCAACATCCGCGGAAAATCCGCAATCGCGCGCCACCGCTTCAAGCAATTTGTGATACTTGTCGTTGGACCCGGTGATGCGCGTCCACGGCTGAATTGCGCCCTCCGCAAGCGTGAGCCGCGGATTCGGAATGACGAGTTCCGGGTCAACATCAAGCGTGATACCGAGACCGGTGCAGCGCGGACATGCGCCGTACGGACTGTTGAAACTGAACGAGCGCGGCTCCACCGGGTCAAACGTGCGATTGCACTGCGTGCAACGCGCTTTGGTGGAATACAAACGCTCGTCGCCCTCCAGCATATCAACCAACACCAGCGTGCCGTTCCCCAATTCAAGCGCCGCGTCCACTGCGCCCGAAATATCTTGCCGTTTTACGTCGGTAATGTGGAGCGTCACGGGCTCCACCGTGTACCGCGCGCTCGCGGTCGCCACTTTTGCAAACTGCTTGAGCGGCATAATCATGCCGTTGACGCGCACCTGTTCGTATCCGGTGCGCTCCAGACGCTGCAAGAGTTCGCGCGGCTTCATCATAACGCCTTCAAACAACGGCGCCAACACATACAAATCCGATTCCTTCCGCGCCGCCGCGCGAAGCTCTTCAACAATCTCGCCCACTCCATACCGTTTCACCTGCAGATGACAAAACGGGCATTGCTGAATGCCGATACGCGAAAACAGCAACCGCAATAAATCGTACACTTCCGTTACTGTGCCGACGGTTGAACGCGGATTGTTCGCGCCGGCGCGCTGGTCAATCGCAACGGTCGGCGACAATCCCTGCACCTCATCCACGTCCGGTTTGTCGCGCATCTCCATGAACTGCCGCGCATACGCAGACAACGATTCCGCATAGCGCCGCTGTCCTTCCGCGTAGATGGTGTCAAACGCAAGCGATGATTTCCCCGAACCCGACAAACCCGTGATGACCACGAGTTGATTTTTCGGCAAATCAATGGAGACGTTTTTCAAGTTGTGTTCTCGCGCGCCGCGAATGCGCAATACATCATGCGCGAGTTTTGGAGAAGTTGGCTTCTTGGCTGGCATGCCCCAGAGCATACCACATGATGTCAATAGGTGCAAGTCTGCCGCCTCCACTAAACGCATTTCAACTCCGGGTCGCCGTTGGGGAACGCCCCCGCCGCCGCCTCGCAACGGTTACTTTGGCACTCCTCATTTGAGGTACACAGAGAGTCGGGCTGTTTGTCCGTGCATACATGCGACGGGCCGCGCACGTTTCCTCCGTCTCTATACAATGTTGCATCAGCGGTGCATATCAAACCGTCTGCGCAGCGGCGCGCCGCTTGATTGTCACAGCCCGCTCCGCCGTTCTGCAATATCTCAACCGGCGCAGGAGCGGCGACAACACGCGTGCCTTTGACGCATATTCTCGGACTCGCGTCTCCGCAATAACATTGCTCGCCGGGCGGACATGCGGCGACGCACGCCTCATCAGAATCGCATACCATATTACAACTTTCCGCCTTGCCGAACTCCCAAGCCTGACAACGAAGTCCCACTGGACAATCAACACCCGTGCAGCTGTCTCCGACATACTGCGGCGGACCGCCAGCCGCTTCGCGCTCGCCCACGCACCATCCAATTCCTTCTTTAGTAGAGAATGTAAACAAATCGCCCTCCGTCACCTTGCAGCCCAGTCCCAATCCGCATTCGCTCGTCAATTCATCCCCCACTTCTCGCGCCCGACATGGACTGCCTTTTTTGCGATTCGCCGCCGTGGCGCACCACTTAGTATCACCGGGCCCCTCGGCGCACACGCGGTCATTCTCCGGCATTTGATTGCAGTCTCCTATCTCTCTGCACGGCGATCCGTCCGTGCCGTCGCCGCAGACGCCGATTAAACCAAGTTCCGCTTCCGTGCTTCCGCCGACACATTTTCCTGACGCGCAATTGGCGTTAAAAGCGCACAATTCGCCGGCCGGTAGATTCTTTGCCGGCGGCATACACACCCCCTTGCCGGTGAGTTTCCGCGCGGCATCATCAATCGCCGTGCCCGCTCCGAGCGCGCAAACAATAGGGATAGGGAATCCCGAACCGGTGCAAAACGAAAGCGTTTTGCCAAAAAAATACTTGAGCGTTTTCCCGCCGGCGCTCAACACCTTGCTCCCAACGTGCGCCACCGCCGTGCCCGCAAACATCGCCGAACCGGCCGCCGCCACCGCGCCCCAGCTCACGACCTGCGCCAGCGTTACCATCGCGTTATCAAATTCAAAACATTCGCATCCGGGACACGCCGCACGGCACTCGTTCATAGACTTCTGGTCCCCCACATTGCACTCGCTGCCCATTTTGCCTACTTTCGCCGGTTCAAACTCAAGCGCCACATTGCGCAACAGCTGCGCCTTGGGAACTTTTAATTTCACCAAATCCGGATTGATGGCGGACAAAATCGTGTACGAGCCGAACAAAAGCAAAAGGCCGATGGCCGCATCCTGAATGTGTTTTTTCGCTCGCTCAATACTGGCCGCATTTCCTCCCGAAACAATCCACAAAAAACCGGCATGAATCAGTGTGATTGCGCCCACGAGCCCGCCGATGCCCAGTAAAAACAAATACACCGTCTTCAGATACTTTCCCACATCCGCCACATCCTTTGCCTCGCCGATGGGTATTTGCAACGTGGTTTCAACGTTGGGCGGGAAACAATACCCCCACTTGCCTTCCACGGAAGGGCACATCTCATCGGACTTCTTTGACTGCTCCCACACGCCCTTTTCTTTTTTACACTGCTCCTGTTGCCAGCATACCGGATTGCATTTGGGCTGTTTTGGCTCTTCTGCGCACGTCTTTTGCTCGGCGATGCCCTCGTCAATGGCTTGCTCAAGATTGCGCTGAAACTGGTCGCCGTCTTGGGCTCCCTGCGCCAAAACAAAAACAGGCGCGAACATAACTAACACGCTCATTATCGCAACAGCCACTATGACGCGATGTCTACTGCTTGCACGAGCTGTGCCCATACCTCCTCCGGAATAATTCCCTGAAACTTCCTTCCATTAATATAAAACGTAGGGGTGCCCACTGCGCCCGCCGCCACGCCTGCCTGAAAATCTTCCTGCACTTCCGCACGAAATCGGCCGTCCGCGAGACACTGCGTAAAGGTCTTCACATCCAGCCCCGTCTGTTCCGCATAACCGATTAACTGCTCGCGCTCAAGCGCCTGCTGATTTTGAAACAACTTGTCGTGATATGACCAAAAACGTTTTTGCGCGTTCGCGCACGCCGCCGCCTCCGCGGCAAGCCGCGCGTTCGGATGCACGTCATCCAGCGGCAGGTCGCGAATGATTAAACGAATCTTTTCCGGATTTTTGGTGGCCGCTTCGCGGATGAACGGAAATGCTTGCGCTGAAAATGGACACTCAAAATCCAAAAACTCCACCACGGTAATCGGCGCGTCCGCATTGCCGATGGACGGGTCATCGTCGGTGGCCACCGAGGCCAACGCTTCTTCGCTCTCATCGCCGGATGCCTCTTTGGCCAGCGCCGCCGATTGCGTAAACTGTTCTTTGCGCGCAAGATACGAAAGGTCATCGCCGTTCATAATGCGGCGATAATAAAACAACACCGCGCTTCCGAATATGATGAGCGCTATCACCGCCAGCGCGCCAAGGATAATCAGCAAAATCCCCCACGGCCGTTTCCAAAATGATTTGACAGGAAGCGCGACCGCTGGCTCCGTTGCTGCAGCGGCCATTTGCATTTGCTCGTTGGTCATTACGCTATAGTATACCACGTTCTCTTGACGCGCCCCACGGCCCCTGCTATACTGAAGACTGTTTCTATGAAACTTCTCCTGACGGTTCTGCAGGTTGTTGTCGGAATTACGCTCACTGCAGCCATTTTATTGCAACAGAAAGGTACGGGCTTGGGCACGGTATTCGGCGGCGCCGGCAACGTGTTCAGCACGAAACGCGGCATTGATAAAATCTTATTCCGCGCAACCATCTTCTTGTCGGTACTCTTCTTCGTCATTGCGCTTTCTTCCCTGTTCGTCTAATTGACGCCGCGTTGCGTTGATGTGCCGAACCCATCTATGCCCTTATCCACCCTTATTATCTTTCTCCGGCGCCTCGCGCGTCTCATTCGCATACCGCGCATAACGCGCTGGCCCACGATGAAACAACTCCGCTACGCCGGACGCGTCCTGACGCCGCGCGAAAAACGCATCGTGCGTCTCGCGCTCGGCATTGCGCTCCTCGCGTTCGTGGTGTTCGGCTTCCAAGTCGCGGATACGGTGCTCGCCGAAGTGCCAAAAAATGGCGGCGTGTATCGCGAAGCGATTGTCGGCAATCCGCAATTCATCAATCCGCTCTTTGCATCGGCGAATGAGGTGGACGCCGACCTGGCGCGCCTACTCTTTTCGGGTCTCATGCGCTACAATGAAAATGGCGCGCTCGTTCCGGACCTCGCTGAATCGTTCACCGTGAACGATAAACAAACCGAGTTTACGTTCACGCTGCGCCCCAACATCATCTGGCACGACGGCGAGCCGCTCACCATGACTGACGTCATCTTCACCTTCCGCGCCATTCAGGACCCGCTCTACGGCAGCCCGCTCCGCGTCAGTTTCCAAGGCGTCACCATTACGCAGGTTGACGAACAAACCGTCAAATTCGCGCTTGAAAAACCGTTCGCGCCGTTCCTCGGGAGTCTCACGGCAGGCATCGTGCCGGCGCACATTTGGGGAGGCATTGACCCGCGCAACGCGCGTCTGGCGCCGTACAACACGCGCCCCGTCGGCTCCGGCCCGCTCAAATTCAAAGAGCTCGCGCGCACTGAAACGGGATTCATTCCGTCAATCACGCTGGAACGCAACGCCGTATTTTACCGCCACCCATCTTACCTGGACACGGTGCAATTCCGTTTTTATCCCTCATTTGATGAGGCGATTCAAGACATCCGCAGCAAACAGGTGGACGGACTCCACTTCGTTCCCAAACAATTCAAGGGGCGCGTGGAACGCAAATACATTCAGTTGTACACGCTGCAGCTCCCGCGATACACGGCGCTCTTCTTCAATCCCAAGCAAGCCCCCCTTCTGAAAACGAAAGAGGTGCGCCATGCGCTCGGTCTCGCCATTGACAAAACCGCGCTCATGAACGATGTGCTGCAGGGCGATGGCGTGATTATCAACTCGCCGATTCTTGAAGGATTCATCGGCTACGATGCGACATTCCACGCCAACGGCACTGACGCCACGCGCGCCGATGAGCTCCTCACCAAAGCCGGCTGGCAAAAAATTACGCGCACGGAATACATTGAGCGCCGCAGCAAAGCGCTCCGCGAAGAACTGGAAAAGGCGGCAAAAGAAGAAACGCGCGAAGCGGCAGACACCGCAACCTCAACTGATGTCGGTTTGGAAATCCAGCGCCAAATTGACGAACGACTGAATCGCGAAGTGCCACAAAATCAGGACACGTTCCGCGCAAAAAAGGACGCGCTGCTGCAACTGACCATCACCACGGTGACGGATGAGGAGCTCGCGGCGGTTGCCGAACGCCTCGCGTCTTACTGGCGCGCGCTCGGCATCCAGACGATGGTCCGCGCGGTGAATCCGCGCGATGTCGCCAACGAAATACTGCGCCCGCGCACGTACGACGTGCTCTTGTACGGTGAAATAGTCGGCGCAGACCCGGACCCGTTCCCGTTCTGGCACTCATCGCAAGTTGACTACCCGGGCCTCAATCTGGCTAACTTTATTAACCGAAAAGCCGATGTGCTGCTTGAAGAGGCGCGGGTGGCAACGGATGAAAAAACCCGCACGGAAAAATATCGCGCATTTCAAGAAATCCTGCGTGATGAGTATCCGGCCGTCTTTCTGTACGCGCCAACGTACACCTACGCCGTCTCAACCGACATAAAAGGCATTGCAACCGCGCGCATCGTCTCGCCCGCCGACCGCTTCAACGACATTGAAGGGCGCTATATCAAAACAAAACGGGTGTGGAAACCGTAAAAGCCGGGGTGGTGAAATGGTATACACGCAGCGTTCAGAACGCTGTGGGAGCAATCCCATGGAGGTTCGACTCCTCTCCTCGGCACACATTACGCTTCTTCTTTAATTATTAAACGAGCGTACTGAAACAACCTATGACTCCGACACCAGAACGACGCGCGCCGCGCCGCGGTCCGTCCATTGGAGGCGAACGCCGCGAACGCGCGCCGCGACGAGATGCGCGCCGCGCTTCGCCGCGCCGATTCACGGACGGCGGACATCGCGGCCCGCATCCGTCAACTCCTCCCGCCAGCACCGGCGGTATTCTTGCGCATGCGCGCGAAAAAATAATGGGCGGCGGCGACAAACTCCGCGTCACGGTGCTCGGCGGCTGCGAAGAGGTCGGCCGCAACTGCACGCTCTTGGAATACAAGGACGACATCGTCCTCATTGACATGGGCCTCCAGTTCCCGGAAGAGGACATGCCCGGCATTGATTACATTGTGCCGAACATGGCGTACCTCCGCGGCAAAGAAAAAAACATCCGCGGCCTCATCATCACGCACGGCCACTACGACCACATCGGCGGCATCCCGCACACCATACCGCACATCGGCAATCCGCCCATCTACGCCCTCCCCACCTCCGCGGCAATCATCAAGAAACGGCAGGTGGATTTTGAAGGCCCGCCGCTCCGCGTGCAAACGGTCGGCGTGGACGACGCGCTGCAGCTCGGCGTGTTTAAAATCTCCTTCTTCCACATCAATCACAACATTCCGGATTCGGTCGGCATTGTGGTTGAAACGCCCGCCGGCATGCTCATTCACACCGGCGACTGGAAATTTGACTTCCATCCCGTGGGCGAAGCGCCCGCCGACCTCCAAAAAATCGCGGCCATCGGCCGCGATGGCGTACTCTGTCTCATGGGCGATTCCACTAACGCGAATCGCCCGGGCCATCAGGTGTCGGAAAAAGAAATCGGCGAAGTGCTTGACCGCATCATTGAAAAAGCGCCCGGCCGCCTCATCATCGGCACGTTTGCGTCGCTCTTGTCACGCGTGAGACAAATTATTGAACTGGCAGAACATTACGGCAAACATGTGGCCGTTGAAGGATTTAGCATGAAAACCAACGTGGAAATCGCGCGTGAAATTGGTTTTATTCAAGCCAAAAAAGAAACGTTTGTGCCTGTTGAAAGAATTGATGATTATGAAGACAATAAAATTGTCATTGTCTGCACCGGCGCGCAGGGAGAATCGCGCGCCGCGCTCATGCGCATTGCATCCGGCGACCATCGCTCTATCAAAGTGCGCAAAAGCGACACGGTGATTTTCTCGTCATCGGTTGTGCCGGGCAACGAACGCACCGTGCAACGCCTCATGGACACGCTCTATCGCAAAGAAGCGCGCGTCATCAACTATGAAATGATGGACGTGCACGCGGGCGGACACGGTAAAAAAGAAGATTTGAAACTCATGCTCACGCTCTTCAAACCGAAATACTATGTGCCGATTGAAGGCAACCATTTCCTGCTCCGCGAAAACGCGGACGTGGCGTACTCGCTCGGCTGGCCGCGCGAACGCGTGTTCGTGCCGGACAACGGACAGGTGATGGAATTTGACCGCGACGGCGCCGGCGCGCTCACAAGCGAACGCATCCCGGCCGAATACGTGTTCGTTGACGGCCTCGGCATGTCCGACGAATCTCACATTGTGCTCCGTGACCGACAGGTGCTCGCGGAAGAAGGTATGATTGTGGTTATTCTCACCATCAACAGCAAAACCGGCGCGCTCGTGCAAAACCCCGACCTGATTTCGCGCGGCTTCATCTATCTCAAAGAAAACAAACAACTAATTGAAGACTTGCGACATCGCGTGCGCAAAATTGCCACGCCCCATGACCCCAAAGCGATTGTTGACCCCAACTTCGTCAAAAACAAAATCCGCGATGAGGTGGGCAGCTTCCTGTTCCAAAAAACACGCAAACGCCCTATGGTGCTGCCGGTGGTAATTGAGGTGTAGTAAGCGAGGTTGAGTATGTCATTGCGAGGAGGCCGCAGGCCATAGTTGTCATTGCGAGGAGCGAAGCGACGAAGCAATCCCGTCAGTATATGGGAAAACAATACTACGTCTACATCGCAACTAATCAGCGTCATACTGTGCTCTACACGGGCGTTACGAACAACATACAGCGCCGCACTTACGAACATCGCGATAAACTGAAAAAAAGTTTTACCTCACGATACAACGTAAACAAAGTCGTATATTTTGAGGTATTCAATGACCCAGAAGAAGCAATCATAGCGGAAAAGAAAATCAAGGGTGGATCGCGGAAAGATAAAATACGCCGCATTAACCAGATGAATCCAGATTGGCGTGATTTGATTAAAGAATAGTCATTGCGAGGAGTCCTATCTCGGAACGACGAAGCAAACTCAAAAGGTTATCTCAACCAACGGGATTGCTTCGTCGCTCCACGGCGACGCTCCTCGCAATGACAAAAAATCCCCGCCCCCGCACTCCCCAAAAGGGAAACAGGGACGGGGTGACCGTTATTTGTTGGGGCGGACGAGCACCATTAGACACTCGTTTCTGCGCCCGAGCCGATGGTTGGGATCATGGAACGCACCCGGCGTGCTAAGCCACCGCTTACGGCCCTCGATGAACGAACCGCGATGCACGAAGAGTACACGCGCGTAATTGTCGGAGTCCGTGGGTTCCATACCTACTCTGATCACCTCCCCAGCGGGCTGATCGCGGTAGTGTTCGCGAAGCGCGGGACCGACCTCGGCCGGACAACTTTCTAAACCGCGCTCCTCTGCCCAGGCGTAAATCTGGACAGAGGTTGCCCCATTGGGGGAAATCATAGCCCGCACGGCGACGAGGACGAGATCCACCGGAGTCTCGACCGGAGCGATCGACATATTCACGATAATGTCCTTCGCGTACTCACTGACCGAATTCCCGCCCGCACGGAGTGCCGCGAGATATCCGGCGGCATCCTTGTGTCGGCCGAGCGTCACCCGCTTCCAGACAGGGAGAGTGGGGACTGCGCGCCCTTCTGTTTCTACTGAGATCATCTTGCTACTCTCCTTTTTGAGTGCGCACTCGCGCCGCTTCCGATGACCCGCATCGGCACGGTGTCCTCCACCCTTGGAGGAGATTTTCATCGTACTCTATTTTACATTGCTTGTCAATGGACTGTATACTATTGTCATTGCGAGGAGGCCGCAGGCCGACGAAGCAATCCCGGTCAGTATATGGGAAAACAATACTACTAACTCACGGGATTGCTTCGCTTCGCTCGCAATGACATCATATGACTACCATCGTCTCCGGCATCCAGCCGTCCGGGCCGCTTCATATTGGGAACTATTTGGGCGCGCTGCGGTACTGGCTGAAACTTCAGCAGGATTCCAAAAACCGCTGCTATTTTTTCATTGCCGACCTTCATTTTCTGACGCAAGGCAAACCGGCGTCCGAAATGCGAGAAAACACGCGCGTTATTGCGGCGGAACTGCTTGCGCTCGGCATTGACCCAAAACGGTCAACGCTGTTCGTGCAATCCCGCGTGCCGGGCCATGCTGACCTCGGGTGGATACTCAACTGCATCACGCCGGTTGCGGAACTCACGCGCATGACGCAATACAAAGACAAGGCGGGGCGCCAAAGCGATAACATCAACGCCGGCCTGCTCACGTATCCGGTGTTGCAGGCGGCGGATATTGTGATTTATAACGGCACCGCCGTGCCGGTTGGTGAAGACCAGGTGCAACATTTGGAACTCACGCGAAACATAGCGCGATGGTTCAACAATCGCTACGGAAAAACATTTGCTGAACCAAAGCCGGTGCTGACCCCCACGCCGCGCGTGATGTCGCTTACGGCGCCAACACAAAAAATGAGCAAATCGCTCGGCGAAAAAAATGTCATCGGACTTGCGGATGAGCCGGCGATGATTCTGGAAAAAGTAAAAAAGGCGGTCACCGAATCCACCGGCAAAGTTCCGGTGACGTATGATGGAAAACGGTGGTCCTTAATCGGTCATTCTGGAGTCCCGCGAAGCGGGACGATAGAATCCAGTCTACCAGAAGGCATCATCGGCGCTTATAATTTACTGAAACTCTTGGAAGTATTCGGCACGGCCGCAGAAAACCGCCGATTCGCGAACGGCGCCATCTCCTACCGCGAACTTAAAGAGACGCTCGCGGCCGCAATTTCAGGCCACTTTGCGAACTTCCGCGCCCGCCGCGCCGCGCTGCTCAAAAAACCATCCGCGATTGAAAAACTCCTCGCCGCCGGCGCCAAACGCGCGAGCGCCGTGGCGTGCAAAACCGTTGATGAAGTGCGAAAAAAAGTTGGTATATCGTAAATCAAAAAACCGCCCGCGGGCGGTTTTTTGGTTACTTCATCTCGGACACAGTCCCCGTTACCGGTATCGGTTTCAAGTCATCCAAATACTTCGGCAGGATATACAAACGTAATTGCGTATTTTCATCCACAAGCACCTTCGCGCGCTTTTCCATAATCGGCAGGTACACCTTAAGGTGCGCCGCGATGCGCATCACCTCGCCGGCTTCCGTAAATGCGGCTTTGTAATCATCGCCCTTAAAAAACGCTTCCGCCTTCTCAAGACGTATCCGCGCATCGCTCAATGCACGTTTCATTTCAGCAACCGCATCATCTCCGTATTTTTCCTTGGCCTCTCCAAGCAACTCTTCCGCACGAACGATGCTCCGTCGCGCAGATTCAATCCGCGCTGTCGCGAACACGCCGCCCTCGCCGCTCGTCGCCTGTTCGGCAACCGCGCTCCCGCCGCCCGCTTCACGCTTCTCATCCGCGTCATCATCGTCGTCCACCTTCGTTGACGTGGCAACTGTCGCCGAGAACCGCTCAAGCGCCTTTACCGAACGCTCATTCATCACGCGCTCCACCGCGCTCTCCGCCGGACTAATCGCTTGTTTTGTTTTTGCGACCACCGCGCGCACCGGTTCATCCGCCGGCGCGTTGGTTTCAACGCCCAACAAAATACCGAGCGACGCGTCAAGCACCGCATCAAGATGCGCCGCCGCCTCATCCGTATCGCCGCCATCCTCGCGTTCTCGCAGCCGTTCCATCTGCTTCTCCGCCAAATGCGCAAACCGTTTCATAGCGCGGCCATTGCGCCGAAACGCCTCAAGACGTTTGTCTGCCGGAAGCACCACATCCGCGCGCCCGCGTCCTTCGGCCGCAGCCTGCATGGTGGCGAGCGTCCGTATTTCCGCGAGCCGCTGTTCAGAAAATCGCGCCACAAGCTCTGCTTTCTTTACCGGATTGAACGTCATCCTCGTCCGCACCTCCTGCGCAAACACGCGCACGGGGTACAGCGCTTCCTGCGGCTCGCTCCCCGCCGCCATGGCAACCGTCACGCCGCTTCCGCCCAATAACACCGCGAGCGCCGCGGCAATGACGGCCGGAGAGAACCGCGGCAATGAAAACCACGGCACGCGTTTTATCGGTTCAGGATGTTCGGCGCGCGCCACAGCCATATACCTAACCAGCCGCTCACGTACGCGAGCGTGCTGGACGTCAGTCCAGTCATCGTGATTAAGTTGTTGCCACAGATTGCTCATACGGTTGTTGTCCCATCAGTTCCATTAATTTTTTCCGTCCGCGATGGATTCGCACATACACCACGTTTTCGCTCACTCCCAGTTTCTCCGCGATTTCCTTCACCTCATATTCCTCTACATATTTCAGCACGAGCACATCGCGATACGGCGGTTCCAGCTTGTCCAATGCGCGTCCAAGCGCCTGCGCATCGCCGCGCGCGTCAATCGCGGCCTCAAATTTCTTGTCCTCCGCTTCCTGGTCTTTGTTTTCAATCTCCTCAAGCGGCAACGGCTGGCTCCCTTTGGCGCGATACCAATCTATAATAAGGTTGTTCGCCACGCGGAACAAAAAGGGTTTCAGGCGCAAGATGTGTTTCCCGAGCGACAGATACTCCCACGTTTTCATGAAGGTCTGCGCCGCGATGTCCTCCGCATCCTCGGTCCGCCCCACGCGCAACCGCACATGGCGATACACCACGCGGGCGTACTCATCGTACGCGGCAAGAAATTCACGTTCTTTTTTGTCTAAATCTTGCATAAATTAATGACGGGGACGACTCTACGTTCTTACAAAGAGTAGCATGCGCCCCGCCGTTCGTCAACTTGACAACCATACACGACTTGACAGCGCGTTATTTTTTTTCTACCATAAGCAAATAGTTGGACCAACCAATAAAGGAAGAGAGGAAAACGATGCCTCGACCGCCCATTGACATACTTGCCTTGTTGGCCCTTCCGGCCTCCGGCAAGTCGGAGTTGCGGAAGTTCCTCGCAAGCATGGATGCCGAGACGCGCCTTCGCGACTTCGGCATCGGGCTCCCGCTGGACTTGGACGACTACCCGTACGTGCACTTCATGGGCCGGGTAGACGAGGAGTTGGCGAAGCAGGGTAGCCGGCCGCTGTTCTTCTTGGGGAGGGATCGTCCGCTCCAGGATTCAATCACTTGGAACGTGCTGATCGAACTCTTGAACGAGGATTACAAGAGGCTCTTCGGGGACACGACACGCCAGCTCGATCCGGAGTTGAACCCTGTGCGGCGGCTCCTCAATCGCATGGATAATGCGCGAGAGCGGCTGGGCATGCATCTTCTCTATTCGCTCGTGCCGAGCTGGGACACCCTGTCGCGCGGGCTCCATGAAGAGGCGCAGAAGCACTTCACAGCCTTCGACGAGGTCATCGCGTCACCCAAGGAGGGAGCCACGGTCGTGATGGAGTTCGCTCGCGGCGGACCGCACGGGTCGCCGTTCCCCATCATCCCGCCGCGCGGCTACGCCAGCGCCCTGCAGACGCTCAATCCCGCTATCCTGGAGCGCGTGCGCATCCTGTACGTCAAGGTGACGCCGGAGCAGGCGCGGCAGAAGAACATCGAGCGCGGCCGCCCGAGCGAGCAGGGTTCCATCCTGTTCCACAGCGTGCCCGCGGAGGTGATGCTCACTGACTACGGCTGTGACGACATCGAGTGGCTCCTTCAGCAGTCGGATCGGCCCAACACCATTCGCGTCGAGCGCGTGGTGCAGGAAGGGGATCGGTACGTCGTGAAGGTATACTACGTGCCGGTTGCGATCTTCGACAACCGCGACGACCTCACGAGCTTCGTGCGCGGGGCGAAGGAGGACTGGTCCATCGAGAACGTCCGCACCCTGCACGACGGTCTCGCCGCGGCCATGACCCCGCTCCTCATCCATTAGTCCCCGTTGTACCTTCCGTCCACCCTCCCTCGAGGGTGGATTTTTCTTTTATTTGACTTGACAACCGCCCTCCAATCATGGTATAGTATGGCCATGCTCATTCAAGATGGTCGCTTGCCTTGACGCGCCAGTTGGCGCCGAAAAGACAAGAGGAAAGTCCGAACACCCCCGTATGCCGCAGGCCACACTGACAGTCCCCGCGGTATCTCGGGAAGTGGGTAGTGGGTAACGCCCACCATCCGCATGGCGACATGCGGGTCGGGACAGTGCCACAGAGACTATACTACCCGCCAACATCTGCAAAGTTGTGGCGGGCAAATGTGAAAAGCGTCTTGATGTATACGACACAAGAAGGAATTCCTTGCCGTATGCTACGAGACTCGGCCCTCTGCGAGGAGGAGCCGTGGCAAACCCTACCCGGTGCAAGTGCAGCGCTTCCCGCAAGGGATTCGAAAAGTTCGCACGCAGTGAATTCGTAGAGCAATCTACGGGTCAAGAGTGATGACCGTCACCCATTGTCTGGGAACAGAATTCGGCTTATTGAATGGGCATCGTAAAAGTCCGCCGCAAGGCGGATTTTTACGTTGACGGAAATATGGGGCTGGAATACAATGATGGCATTGTATGAAACGCTCCGAGCTTATTCTCATGTTCATCCAGCTGCCGCTGGACTTTTTGATGCTCATGGCGGCTGGCATCACCGCGTACCTCGTGCGTTTCACCGCAACGGTTATCAGCCTCCGCCCGCCGCAATTTGCCTTCGGACAAGCCGACTATCTCACGCTCGTCGCGGGCGTGGCGGCCGGATGGATTGTTCTCTTCGCCTTCGCTGGCCTCTATCGTCCGGACCCGAACCGCAAACTCGCCAACGACATCGTGCGCATATTCCTCGCCTGTTCCACCGGCCTCGCCGCCATCACGGTGTTCATCTTCTTCCGCGGCGAACTGTTCCAATCCCGATTCATCGTGCTTGCCGCATGGGGCTTCGCCGTCGTCTTTGTGGTGACCGGCCGATTCTTCATGCGCATCGTGCGCGCCATCCTCTATCGCCTCAACATCGCCACGAAACACGCCATCGTCATCGGCGAAGACCGCGTAACGGACGCCATCCTTGACGCCCTCAAAACTCGCAAGGGGCTGGGCTACTTTGTGCGCGCACGCTACCCGCGTTTTACGCCGCACACTAAAACCGAAATTGAAAATCTCCACGCCAAACACCGTGTGGATGAAATTATTTTTACGAATCCCAAAGCGCGTGAAGAAGAGGTGCTGGATATTGTGGAGTTCTGCACCGAACGGCATATCACGTTCAAATACTCCGCCGACCTGTTCTC
>ERZ1292629.1560-Hain-H43-01um-R1-1560-length-21750-cov-5_pt1 | contig 20284 bp, 15 predicted proteins | sample MGYA00564399_ERZ1292629 | MGnify/ENA primary metagenome ERZ1292629 (study PRJEB36523, sample SAMEA6512636) | groundwater metagenome | collected 2019-01-08 | study: AquaDiva: Metagenomics assemblies of 32 groundwater samples | reverse complement strand
CCATTAAGCAGTCCGGATCTGGTCGGCAGCCTTCACGATCTCCGATTCCTTTTCGGATTTGGCATTAATTTTTTCAGCTGCCTCCCGCAAGCCAAGCAGTTCCAAATCGTGTTTAAGCATCATGCGAATCAACTCTTCGAAGGAAGTTTTATGCTGCCAATTGAGTTCTTTGTGGGCTTTCGTCGGGTCGGCAATCAGGTTTTCCACTTCCGCCGGCCGGTAGTAACGGGGGTCGATGCCGATATAAGATTCCCAATCGCTCAAGCCAGCCTCTTTAAAGGCCATGGCCACTAAATCACGGACGGAATGGCTTTGCCCCGTACCAATCACGTAATCGTTTGGCTTTTCCTGCTGGAGCATCAGCCACATCGCTTCCACGAATTCCGGCGCATATCCCCAATCGCGACGGGCATCCAAATTTCCCAAATAGATCTTTTTATCCAAGCCCGCCAAAATTCTCGCTATGCCTCGCGTAATTTTGCGGGTTACAAAAGTTTCGCCGCGGCGCGGAGACTCGTGATTAAAAAGGATCCCGTTCACGGCAAAGATTCCGTAGGCCTCGCGATAATTTTTTGTCGTGTGATAGGCAAAAACCTTGGCTACGCCATAAGGGCTTCTTGGCTCAAACCTAGTTAATTCGTTCTGCGGCGGCGGCGCGGCGCCGAACATTTCCGAACTCGAAGCTTGATAAAATCTCACTTTCTTGCCGACATATTCTTCGTAATCCTTAACGGCTTCAAGCACGCGCAAAGTTCCCACCCCAGTTATGTTCGCGGTGTACTCGGGGATATCGAAACTGACGCGCACGTGCGATTGGGCGCCCAGATTGTATATTTCCTCCGGCTGGACTTTATAGATGAGTTTGCGCACCGTATTCGCGTCCGCCAAGTCACCGTAATGGAGAATCAGCCGCTTGCCGGCCTCGTGCGGATCCTGGTAAATATGATCAATCCGAGCGGTGTTGAAGGTAGAAGCGCGGCGCATAACACCGTGCACTTCATATCCCTTCTTGAGCAAAAACTCGGCTAAATAACTGCCGTCTTGACCGGTAATGCCAAAAATTAGAGCTTTCTTCATTTGTCCGAATACCTTAAAACTTACACCTCTGATTGTCAACCAAGCTTAGGGGTTAACGCTGCGGCGGCGTACCTCCTAAAAGGCTTTTGATCTGCGTATCGTTCGGCCAATACGTCAAGATTTGATTCGCGATTTCCACCGCTTTTTGAGTATCGCCTTCGGCTCGATATACGTCAAAAAGGCCATAGAGGAATTGCGGCCGCCGCGGGCCCAACTCATGGCCGCGGCTGAAATAATTCTTGGCGGCCGCAAGATAAGCCTTATCTTGGGTTTGCAAAAACGCGATCTCGTTCAAAATGCCCAACACGTAAAGATTCTGGGAAAAACTCGGGCCTTTCCCATAGCTTATAATTGGATCGTAGTAACCTTGCAAATATTCAATCACGGAGGCCACAAATTCGGGCCTGCCTTGGCCGTTGCGTTCCACTAGATTTGTGACTACGCTCGCCAAGTTGCGGACAAGTTCGTCCTGTCCGATCGGCGAAGTCATCTCAAGCGGACGCGACATGATGGTTTTGAATTCATCGAGCGACTTGGCGGAGTTTAACCTGCGCATGGCCTCGATGAAGGCCCCGGATTTGCGGTACGGAAGTATGGAGCCGTAGATTGCCACGGCCACAAGCCCCGCGACGATCAGGATGCTGATTGTTTTTTTAATGGCAGGATTCATCCCGTTAGAAAATTACGAAGCCATCCTTTCGACTGAAAGGAATTATTGCAGATAAAAACTTTTGCTTGTGAGATTAACATTTTTGTTAATTTTCTAACGGGATTCATGGCTAAAAATGTACACGCTCATTGCGAGCACGATAAAAATATTTAAGTAAATCGGCAGCACATCGAAAAGCACCAACCCCTGCACGAGGTAACCGCCCAAGATCGCCGGGAAAAGCGCGGCGGCGGCCGGCGAGCGCCCATTGCTCAAGCCATTTTTGAAGAATTCCCAAGCGAAAGCGGCAAAAATTCCGATGTAGGCTAAAAGTCCCAAGATCCCTGTTTCTGCTAAGTAGTCAAAGAGAACGCCGTGTGCGCGATCAAACCAAGTTTCTGAATTTTGGCCGGGTATATAGTGTCTTATGTCGAAGTGTTTGTCGAAAACCGTGCTGAAATTTTCCGGCCCCCAGCCCAAAATCGGCCTATCTTTGAAGCCGCGCCACGCCGAACCCCAGGTCCAAAGCCGGGTTTTTACAGTTTGTTCTCCAAAAGAAATGTTAAAAATCCTGGAGCCCGGCAAGGCGCGCACGAAGCCGGAATTGCGATTGGCTATAAGTAGCCCTCCCGCCACGAGGACAATCGCGAGGCCCAGCAAGGCGGGTTTGCGGAAATTTTGCCGCGAAAGAGCGAGAATCAAAAAGTAAAGGATCAAAGAGGCGCCCAAGCCCAAGAGCGCTCCGCGCGTTTGGCTCAAAACGAAAAAGAAAAGGAAGGAGAGGGCGAGTGCGATGTAGCCGACTCCGCGCCAGCTCCAGATTTTTTTTGTCAGCGGCGCAAGCCAAAGATATAAAGCAAAAAAAATCGCGAACATCAAATACGGCGCTACATAAGCGGGGTTACCCAGGGAACCCTGAAATCTAGCAGATGCGAGCTTTCCCCAAAAAGTAGGAGGAGGATCTGCTCCGTAAGGACTTATAAAAGTTATACTCCCAGTCGAACCTAGTTGCGCGATCAATCCGTAACCAATCATTAAGGCCGCTGCAACCAAAGAATACACAAAAAGAGTTTTCCATTTCTGCTCGTCTCGAAAAAGCAATACGAGCAAAAGGAAGAAAGCGTAATAATGCAACATTTGGAATCCGCCCTCCCCTCGCTCATAATTTGACCAGAAAGCTACTTTGGGATCGTCAGCAAAAAGTGCAGCCAGCACGAAAACGATAGCGAAAACTGAAACCAGAATGAAAAGCGGATTTTTGAGCAACGGTTTGAAAAGCTTTTTTACCTCTCCGGCTGAAGCTTCAAACCCCCACCAAAGGGCGAAAAATATTATCCCCAGCTCCACGCAAATTCGGAAAAAATAGTATTTGCCTCCGATGAAAGGGAAAAATGTCCTCGCCAAAACTACAACAACGCTGAAAACAGCGGTGTAAACAAAAAAGCGGGAAAGTTTAAGCAGCATAAGTTAAATTTCCAATATCCAATTTCTAATCTTCAAAACGCCGCACGGTAACCACATTTGGAAATTAGTAATTGGAAATTAGAAATTGATTGCTATTATCTGGCGTACTCAACGGCTCTTATTTCACGGATAACATTCACCTTAATCTCACCAGGATATTGTAACTCGGATTGGATGCGATTGGCAATTTCACGCGCAAGCTCCAAGGCGCGGAAGTCATCAATCTTCTCCGGCACAACAAAAACCCGCAATTCCCGCCCGGCCGCGATCGCATAGGCTTGTTTTACGCCGGGAAAATCCGTGGCGATTTTTTCAAGATCGGTAAGGCGCTTTACGTAATTTTCCAAGCTGTCCCGCCGCGCGCCGGGTCTCGCGGCGGATAAGGCATCCGCGGCCGTTACGATGTAGGCTTCAGGGCTCGCATACGGATAATCTTCATGGTGCGACTGCATGGCTTGGATAACCGCTTCGTTCACGCCGTACTTGCGAAGAATTTTCATGCCGAGCTCCACGTGCGTGCCTTCCACTTCGTGGTCAATCGCTTTGCCGATATCATGCACGAGCGCGCCTTTCTTAGCGACCTCTACGTTTAGCCCCAGCTCTGCCGCCATCATTGCAGAGATATGAGCCATTTCGATCGAATGGACAAGCACATTCTGGCCGTAGCTCGTCCGGAAATGCAGTCTGCCTAAAAGCTGCAAAATTTCCTTTGGCAGGTCATAGACGCCAACCTCGGTTGCCGCCGCTTCGCCAATTTCTTCGATACGTTTTGCAAGTTCAGCTTTAGCTTCCTCCACTTTCTCTTCGATTTTCGCGGGTTGGATGCGGCCGTCCTTGATGAGTTTGCCCAAAGCTAAGCGGGCAATTTCTCGCCGATACGGATCAAAGGAAGAAATGATGATGCTGTCGGGCGTTTCGTCAATCACAAATTCTACGCCGGTTGCGCGCTCCAGGGCGCGGATGTTCCTGCCTTCCCGCCCGATGATCTTGCCCTTAAGCTCTTCGTCGCCTAAAGGGAAAATCGTGGTGGTAATCTCGGCCACGTGTGAGCGCGCATAACGCTGTAGAGCGATTGTGATCACATCCAAAGCTTTCTTTTCGATCTCGTCGCGCTTTTCTTTTTCAATTTTCTGCAAAAGCTGGCCCAAGTCTTCTTGCCCCTTCTTTTTAATTTGATTGAAGAGTTCCTCCCGGGCTGCCTCCTTGGACAAGCCGGCAACTTTTTCAAGCTGGGCTAGAATATCGTTGCGTAAAGATTCGACTTTGGCCTCGGCCTGCTTCAGCTCATCGTTTTTAGCCCGCAACTTGGTTTCTTCTTCGGAAAGGCCGATGAGCTTCTTGTCCAACATTTCTTCGCGCTGGAACAAGCGCGACTCCAAGGACGTAATCTGGCTCTTTCTTTCTCTTTCTTCCTTCTGCGCTTCGCCCAAAACCGCGGCGGCCTTTTCTTTGGCCTCGACTATTATCTTTTTTCCTTCCGTTTCCGCTTCGCGAACCTTGCGCTCCGCTTCCGATTCTAAAGATTTACTGTCGCGCGCCGCAAGATAACGACGGAGAAAATACCCCGCGAGGAGCAAAACTACGGATCCGCCGATTAAGACTGGCAACGAAATTTGCATGGTTTTTTATTTGTTCTTCAACACGCCAAATTGCCGCCCCAGGGCGGTTTGTCGCAGCCAAAACTGTGATGACGTTCAAATTTGGCACTGGCGCGTTTAAGACATAGATTAGTGACTCTTTGGTTTAAGCATACAGCCTCTCGTTCCCTGCGTCAATCTTTCGGGTTGTTATACAAACCACTGAAAACTGGATTTTCTTATCTTCCGCGTATTCCCATGCTTTAGAAGTCCCAGATATGAATTCATTGTTTCCGGCGATGGCAATGTTTTAATCCGCTTCAGCATCCGCCGCTTCGTGCTTGTCCGCAAGACCCGGTGATCGGGAAAATGAACCCACCCAAGATAATCAACTCCGGAAGCCAGGGTTTTAATCGAGATTTTGTTCGGATGCAGGTTTAATTTTAATTTCTCAAACAGAAATTTTTGGATGATCGGGATTAAATGTTCAAGCCATTTTCTGCTATCCGACAGAATTACAAAATCGTCCGCATAGCGGATATAATATTTCGCTCTTGCCTGCGGTAAGCTCCTCGAGTCGAGCTCGGAGTCGAAATTTGTCGAACCGTGTTTCATAAACTGGTCGAATTCATTCATATAGATATTGACGAGCAGCTGGGAGGTAAGATTGCCGAGGGGAAGGCCAACGCCCGGGCGGGTGGATGAAAAACTTTCGATGACTTTTTGGAGCAACCAGATCGTATCCTCGTCTTTTATATATTTCTCGAGAATTCTTGCGAGGACTTCGTGATCTATGCTTGCAAAGAACTTGCGGATGTCGCACTTCAATACCCAGCAGGTTTTTGTATTATTTTGGCTAACTTTATACGCAAATGCCCGGAATTTGTTTAAGGCCCGGTGCGTCCCTTTTCCCAACCGGCAGGAATATGAATCGGTAATGAAAGTCTTGTCGAACAGCGGGTATAAAATGCGGTAGACGGCATGATGGAGCAGGCGGTCGCGGACGCCTGCCTTATGGATATCTCTCGGCTTCGGGTCGGAGATCCGGAAATGCTTGTAGCCGCCGTGTTTATAGGTTTTGTTTACAAGTTCGTCCCGCAGTGCGAAAATATTATCCATAAGCCGCATTTGGAATTCCTGCACATCCGGCTTCCCGCGCTTGCCGTAAAGGAACTCCCGCCAGGCCATCAGCAGGTTTTCAGCCGAGATGATTTCCTCAAAAGTGTTTCTGAATTTCATAATCCATGCAAAACTCATTCCACGTAACCCCCCCCCCGGGAACCTCAATCTGCCGATAATCGAGCGGCTCGTTCGGGCTTATGAAATTTGGCATGAATTTACCGTTCATATCCCGAAAATATCCCGTTATACATTGGGTGATAAAATAGATTCATTGTTTATTGAAACAATCGAATCGGTATATACCGCGATTTTTCTACCGAGGGATAAAAAATATCCCTATATAGAGCAGGCGGCGGCCAAGTTGAACCTTGCGAAGTTTTTCCTGGAAATCGCCTGGCGCATAAAATCGCTCGACAACAAAAAATACATTATTTTATCTGAACCATTGGACGAGATCGGCAAGATGCTCGGCGGCTGGCTACGCCAGCTATCCAAATAAACATTCCGCCGAGCCCTGCCTTATTTCCTATTGCTTCTGGCCAGAGGCGATCCGGCCGTTCGAGTTCAGATCGTTGTCGATCCAGTTCAAATTCAGGTTCCACCGCTTGCCGTTCTGATCAAGATACGGGAAGTTCCGGTTGCCGTCATCGTTCACCACCACAATTGTGCGAAAAACCGCCATAACCACCATCCTTCGATCCGCCAAAAAGGTCTCTGGATTGAATCGTATCCGGAATCTGTAATTCCTTAGTTTTACGCACCAAGCAGCAAAAGAAATTTGCGAACCAGCGCCGCACACTGGGAGAAGACTTGTCCGCTCCCGTTCCGGCAGGTGCTGTCCGGGAATTCGGCCGTGCATAACCTTGGCCATACACAGATCGCCTACTATCCGCGTTGATCATATCACGATTGAAAAAGCCCTTGCGCGGAGCGCAAGGGCTTGGTGTTAAGGGTTTAAGGGATTAAAAATCCCAAGAACCCAAGAGATTAAGATTTACTGCTTACCGGAGGCGATCCGGCCGCGCGAGTACAGACCGCGGCCGATCCAGTGCAAATCCAGGTTCCACCGCTTGCCGATCTGATCAAGAGACGGGAAGTACCGGACGCCGTCATCGATCACCACCACAAGGCCCGGGCCGTCGATATAAATCTGTCCCAGAAGAGCCTTGAAAACGGGGTGCTCGTCCTGATGCTCGACGAGCCAGGCGAGTTGCTGGTAGCCGAAGAGCGGGCGACTGACGAGCGCGAGGCGGCGCTCGTATTCCAGGCCGCTAATCGACGGCTCTCCTTCACGGAGCACCGTACCCAGAACAAGCGTTACAGCTCCCTCTGGGGAGATGTCACGCTCAATGCCGTTCTCTCCTCGGATCCAGGGAAACTTTTCCCGGAGTTCCGCGAGAGTCGGGCGCGGGAGGGCGGGGATTTGGATCATCGTTCCCGCGAGTTCGCCGGTTTCGCGGAAACAGTCGCCGACGTGCTCGATGGGCTTTTTCGGTTCGGGTCGTTTCTTCCCAAGCTCGACCAAAGCCGCGTCGAGGTTCTCGCGAGTCAGCGCCCGCTCAAGAACAATCGCGAGAGCGTCGGCGTTATTGGAAAAGTCGAGCGCCAGCTCGGAATCAATCTCGGGAAGATTGAGAACTACCGTTCCCGATAGCTTCCGCAAGCGCACAGTCGTCAGAGGTGTTCCATGTTCCGACATGGGGTGTCTCCTTTTCTGCCAGTGGGCTCTCCGACTGTTCGGAGTTTGCCATGGCTGAAAAAGCTCTAAACAAAAGCGCTTTCAGCCATGGCAAATATCGCAAGTTTTTTATTATTTCAAAGTACCTTTAAATTATACCATAATAACAAAATTATCGCAAATAGACGGCTTTGGCCGCGCAACACAGCCACGGCGAGGCCTGCCTGCTTCTATATATTCGAAACAAGTTCTGGTTTAAACTTAGATTAATGAAAAGAAACGTCGTCATGATCATCCTGGACGGCTGGGGTTTGGGTCCGGCCACAGAAGCAAATCCCGTCTACATTGTTAATCCGGAAAAATTCAATTGGCTCGCGGAAAATTATCCGATGACGAGTCTGCAGGCCTCCGGCATCAGCGTCGGCCTGCCCTGGGGGGATGTGGGCAACAGCGAAGTGGGGCACCTCACTTTGGGCGCCGGGAAAATAATTTACCAATACTTCCCGCGGATCACGATGGCAATCCAGGACGAAACTTTTTTTTCGAATCCGGCGCTGGTTTCCGCTATGGAGCACGCCGAAAAAAATAAAACCGCCGTGAACCTGGTAGGACTTTTGACCAAAGCCACCGTTCATGCCTCGCTTGACCATCTTTTGGCTCTAATCGAGCTTGCCAAAAAAAAGCAAATTCCCTTCAAGCTCCACCTTTTCGCGGACGGCAAGGATGGCCCGCCGCATTCCCTGGAGGAACTGCTCGAGAAAATCCCGATGGAAAATTTGGCGACCTTAACGGGCAGATATTACGCCATGGACCGGACAAAAAAATGGATGCTTACGGGCCGCGCGTACGAATGTTTAGTGGGCGAAGGCGGCAACTTGGTTCACGACTTGGGCGCGACGATCCGCGAAACCTACGCCAAGGGGTTTACGGAAGAATTCATTCCGCCCTTGCGGCTCAAACCGGACGGAGCGATTAAAGACAACGAGAGCCTGATTTTTTTCAACTTCCGCGAAGACAGCATGCGCCAATTAGTGGAAGCTTTCGCGGGCGACCTGCCGCAACTGCTACGCAAACGCATTGCCAACCTGAAGCTCGTTACCATGACCCGCTATGAAGAAAGCTTGAATTTAGATGTGGCGTTCCCGCCGGAAGGAGTTTTAGAACCCTTAGGCAAAGTTTTGAGCGACGCGGGCAAAACCCAGCTGCGCTTGGCCGAAACCTACAAGTACGCCCATGTTACTTTCTTTTTTAACGGCCATCGCGAATCTCCGTTTAAAAATGAATATCGCGTGCTCATTCCGTCCTTGGCCATTCCCCATCCCGACGAACGGCCCGAACTGATGGCCGCGGCGGTAAGCGACCGCATCATTGATTCCGTCCAAAATAACGCTTTCGATTTTGTTTTGGCCAACTACTCGAATCCCGACACGATTGCGCATACCGGCAATTATGAAGCCGCGCTTGAGGCGGTTAAGGTTATTGATCGCGAGATCGGACGCGTACTCGATGCGGTTTTGAAAACCGATACAGTCCTCATTATCACCTCCGATCACGGCAATATTGAAACCTTATTCGATCCCTTAAGCGGCCGCGCGGAGACAGGCCACAATCCCAGCCCGGTGCCTTTTTACCTCATTGGCCGAGAGTTCAAAGGCCGGCGTTTCGTGAACTGGCCTAATCTCGCCCAAGAAACTGGCGGGCTCTTGGCAGATGTTGCCCCCACGATCCTGGAGCTCATGGGAATTCCCAAACCGGAGGACATGAACGGCCGCAGCCTGCTTAAGGAGTTGATGCATTAAACTATGCGCTATAATTAGAATATGCACTTCCTCGCCCGCGTTATTACCGCCACTGGTTTTTTCGCTACCGTACTTCTCTTAATGAACAGTCGCTTGCCCGGATTCACGCTCACGGGAAATTTCGAACAAACCTTGGTCTTGGCGCTCATCTTTACGCTCTTAAATATTTTTGTAAAACCGATTCTTACCCTACTCATGGGTCCCGTGATCATTCTTACGCTCGGCCTGGGGTTTATTATTATCAATGTAGTTTTTCTTTTCGCGCTTGACTTTTTGTCGGCAAATCTTACCATGGGAGGGATTCTTACTTACCTATACGCGGCGATTGCGCTGGGAATCGCGGGTGCGGTCATCCACTTAGCCACAAAAAAATGATCCCGTTAGAAGCAGTAATCAAATTTAATATCCACCAATACCAAAAGATGAACACTGCCCTCGGGTCAATAAAACTTTACAGATTGATGATCTGCTTCTAACGGGATGATTCTTGCCATCGCTCACATAATCGTCTCCATCGCCTTAATCGCTTTGATTTTGCTTCAAGAGCGCTCCGCCGGTTTGTCCGGCATCTTCGGCGGCGAAGGCGGGGGTTTTTACCAAACCCGCCGCGGTTTGGAAAAGTTCATTTTCATCGCCACAATCGTGCTTGGCATCGCTTTCGTCGCTTTGGCGATTCTGAATTTGGTCCTTTAGTTTCCGTGGCTTTATTTAAAAAAATTTACGGCGCTTTGAATCGCGCCGAGCGCACAATCTTCATTGCCGCTTTCGCGGTTTTGATCTTGAGCGGAGCCGCCTGGGGAATTCTGGCTTTGGGAACTTATACGCGGGTTGTTCCGGCCGAAGGCGGAGAATTCACCGAGGGCATCGTTGGCCAGCCGAGCTATATAAACCCAGTAATGGCCGCGAGCGAAACCGACAAAGCCATGGTACGCCTCTTATTTGCAAACCTCACGGACCTGGCCGAGAAGATCGAAGCCGACAAGGGCGACCGCACCTGGCGAGTGCGTTTAAAGGAAGGGCTCACTTGGTCGAACGGCGAAAAATTGACGAGTGACGACATAATTTTCACGGTGCAAAAACTGCAGGACCCGGAAAGCTTGTCGCCTTACACGCAAAGCTGGTACGGAGTTACGGCTTCGCGCGTCAGCGAACTCGAGCTCACTTTCAATTTAGCTTCGCCTTATCCGTTTTTTGCCGAACACTTGGAAAATCTTTACCCCATTCCCAAACATTTATTCGCGGAAACTCCGCTCTCGAACTGGCGGTTGTCGGAATATAATCTGAAACCTGTCGGCAGCGGCCCTTATAAGTTCGATACTTATGAGAAAAAAGCCAACGGCTTCATTGCTGGTTATAAGCTGGTCAAAAATCCTGGCTTCGCGGGAAAACAACCCTTGATCCCCGTCTTCCTCATTCAGTTTTTCGCGCAGAAAGATGACGTCGTTAAAGCATTCAACACGGGCAAGATCGATGGCTTCGCGGATATAAATGAGCGCACCGACAAGATCCAGCGTCCTTATCAGGTTTTTTCATTTTATCTGCCAAGCTACTATGCGGTTTTCATTAATCAGAACCAGCATCCGGCCCTAAAAGAGGTGGTTGTAAGAAAAGCTCTTTCCGCGGCGATTAACCGCGAGGAACTCGTGAGTGAAATCTTTAACGGGCGCGCTTTGCCTGTCCTAAATCCCGTGCCCAAACCCTTCCAGATCGCCGCAACTTCCACTCCGGCCGACCTAAACGTGAATGAATTGCTCGAGCATGCCGGGTGGACCCTGCAAGCTGACGGCCATCGCGAAAAGACGATCGGCAAGGACAAGGTAATTCTGGAATTGGATTTCACCGTCCCCAATCTGCCTTTTCTTACGGATACCGCCGCCCGGCTTGCTTCAGCCTGGGGTAAAATCGGCGTGAAGGTGAATGTGAATTCTTTATCGGTTGCGGAAATTTCTGACCGCGCCATTAAAAATCGCGAGTACCAGCTCCTGCTTTTCGGGAACGTCTTGAATCCGGCCGAAGATCTTTATTCTTTCTGGCATTCGAATGAGCGTTTCCATCCAGGACTTAACTTGTCTCTTTACTCCAACCGGCAAGCGGACCAGCTCATCGAAAGCATCCGCCGAAATTTTGATCCGGTGAGCCGCGAGGCTCAATTACAGAACCTGGGCAATGTGATTGCGGCGGATTATCCGGCCGTTTTCCTTTTTTCGCCGGATTACCTTTTTGCCGCCAATAAAGATCTGCACGGCGTCGAAGAGGGGTTCATTCGCGAACCCGCCGACCGTTTCCGTTCGGTTTCGTCCTGGTACGTGAAAACCGCGCGCACTTTCAAAGATTGACCCGGCTCGGCTGGGTTGACCGAGTTAAGCTTGGTTGACAAGAGGCCGATTTTGGCTTAAACTACACTTTCTACCAGTCAATTTCTTATATTCCTAAACCACGAAGGGATTCTTGAGTTCAACAACTCCATCTCCATAGAGCACACAATAGTTAACCCTGCGCGCTGGGGTGGCGGAATTGGCAGACGCACTGGCTTCAGGAGCCAGCGGTCGCAAGACCATAGGAGTTCGAATCTCCTCTCCAGCACCAATGTATACTGTATATATCCTTCAGAGCTTAAAAGATGGAAAGACTTATACGGGATTTTCGGAAAATATTATAAAGCGATTTCAGGAACATAACTTGGGTAAAGTAAAAGCAACAAGAAATAGAACACCATTTAAGATTTTATATTCCGAACAAGTTTCCAATCTCGGTTCAGCTAAGGAGCGCGAAAAATATTGGAAAAGCGAAGGTGGTCGAAGAAAACTAAAACAATTTTTTAAGTAAGAGTTCCCGCCCATTGCAAATGGGCGAGGCTCGCCCATTTGCAATGGGCGGGAATCTCCTCTCCAGCACCAAATAAAAATATGGACACACAAAGAAAAGACGGCCATCGGCGCGGTCATTCGTATCAGCGCGCGAATCCGCCGAGCCATAATCAGCATCTGGACAAAAAATTTAAAAGCGCTTCCCGCGCGCGTATTTTGCGCACGCAAAAAAACCAGCCCGCTCCGGCGGCCGAAAAGAACTCCGCAAACGGCATTGCGCCACTGCGTTTCGTCCCTCTGGGCGGACTTGAAGAAGTCGGCCGCAATATGATGTTTTTTGAATATAAAAATGAGATCGTCATCATTGACGCTGGCCTCCAATTTCCCGAAGAAGAAACGCCGGGCGTGGACTATATAATTCCTAATGTTACATATCTCGAGGAGCGCAAAGCGAATATCCAGGCTCTAATCCTCACGCATGCCCACTATGACCATATCGGCGCCCTGCCGCATATTTTGGAGCGGATCGGAAACCCGCCGATTTACGCAACTTCGATCACAAAAGCCATCATTGAGAAACGGCAGGAAGACTTTCCGAACACGCCGAAGATGAATGTGCAAATTATAAAAAACGGCATGCGCGCGCGGCTTTCAAATTACTTTGAAGCGCTCTTTTTCGGCGTGCCGCACACCATTCCCGAAACTACCGGCGTGCTGCTGCGAACGCCCGTGGGCAACATGGTCCACTTCGCCGACTTCCGCATTGATTACGACGAAAATGAGGAAGCGCAAGGGCTTGATGAGTTTGAAAAAATTGCGGCCATGGGCGTGCACAGCTTTATGATCGACAGCACGAACGCCGAAGAAGAAGGGCACTCCCTTTCCGAACGAGTAGTTGAAAAGAATCTGGAAGAGATCTTCCGCAAAGCCGAGGGGCGGATCATTGTCGCAACTTTCGCTTCGCTTTTGACCCGGATCGCCGAAATCATCAAAATCGCCGAGCATCTGGGCAAGCGCGTGGCCTTATCCGGCTATTCGATGAAAGCCAATATCCAGATCGCGCAAAATCTCGGCTTCATCAAGCCGAAACAAGGCACGATTGTCCCCTTGGAAGACATACATAAAATTCGCGATGATAAATTGCTGATCCTTTCGACCGGCGCACAAGGAGAGTCGAACGCGAGCTTGATGAAAATCATCAATGGCGAGCACAGGCAAATAAAAATCAAACCCAGCGACACCGTCGTCTTATCTTCTTCCGTCATTCCCGGAAATGAACGCAGCGTTCAGGTTGTTAAAGATAATCTTTCCCGCCAGGGCGCGATCGTCTACCATTCGAATCTTATCGACATCCATTCTTCCGGCCATGCGCCCAAGGGAGACTTGAAGCTGGTGATGGAAATCATCAAACCTAAATTTATCATTCCCGTCCACGGCTATTATTTCATGCGCGCCGCGAATACCCAATCCGCGCGGGAAGTAGGAATTCCCAAAGACCATGCGATCTTGATGGACAACGGCCAGGTAGCCGAACTCACAAAAGATACTTTCCGCGTTACCGGAGAAACCGTACCGGCTTTTTATGTGATGGTTGACGGCTTAGGCGTGGGCGACGTTGAAGAAGTTGTGCTCCGCGATCGCCGCAGTTTGGCCCAAGAAGGCATGGTTGTAATCATCGCCACGATTGACCGCGATCACGGCCGTCTCTTGAAAAATCCCGATATTATTTCCCGCGGCTTTATCTACCTCAAAGAAAACCAGGAAATCTTGGAAGATATTCGGAAGCGGATCCGCGGCCTCATTGCGCGCCTGCCGAGCTACCAGCCGACAGAATCGGATTATCTGAAAACCTTGATCCGCGACCAAATCGGCCAATTTTTGTACAATAAAACCAAGCGGCGGCCGATGATTTTGCCGGTGGTTATAGAAATATAACAATGCCACGAATGCAACGTAGATTCCGATTTAAGATCAAATCGGAAGTCGTGGTGAATGAACGTCCAGTTAACAAACCTAACCATAGGGGATACCGCGCCGAAAAGATGATTCAAAAGGGAGTTACCGATATCGGACCGCGGTTCAGATTCTGTTATTATGTTCATACCCCGAACAACAGAAGGGTCTTTGGCCAATTTGCTTCCGAGTATCGTGAAGGTGACTTAATAAAACTATTAGAAGGCGCGGTGCGTAAGGGCATGTTCCAGAATAATTCTCTCATTAGATTAAATAAAGTAATAAAAGAATTTTTATTAAAACAGTGACTAAACCCGTTTTAGTATCCGGAATCCAACCAACCGGCAGATTGCACATAGGAAACTATTTGGGCGCGCTTAAAAACTTTGTCGAGCTGCAAAATTCGGGAAAGTATTATTGCTATTTTTTAATCGTTGATTTGCATTCTTTGACCGAACCCTTCGAGCCTAAGGAAAAATCAAAGCAAATTCTTGAGCTTGCGGCCGAATACATGGCCGCCGGTCTTAATCCCAAGCAATCTATTGTTTTCCTCCAATCGCAAATTTCCGCGCACAGCGAGCTCGCCTGGATCTTAAACACGATCACGCCAATTAGCGAGCTTCGCCGTATGACACAGTTCAAGGGAAAAAGCGAGGCAGAAAAAGAAAACGCGAATGTCGGCCTCCTCACCTATCCCACGCTTATGGCCGCCGATATTATTCTTTATGACGCAAAATTTGTGCCGGTTGGCGATGACCAGCTTCAGCACCTGGAACTCACGCGCACGCTTGTGCGAAAATTTAATTCCCGTTTCGGAAAAACATTCGTGGAGCCGCAGCCCATTCTTACCAAAACCCCGCGCGTGATGAGCTTAGCAAATCCCGCGAAGAAAATGTCCAAATCTGATCCTCAAGGCTGTCTTTTTATTGACGATTCACCGGAAGAGATAAAAAAGAAGATTTCCCGCGCCGTTACGGATTCGGGCTCGGAGGTAAAATATGATCCGGAGGCAAAACCGGCGATTTCGAATCTGCTCGAAATCTACTCCGCCGTTTCGGGCAAAAATATTCCCGCGCTCGAGAAAATGTTTGCCGGCAAGGGGTATTCAGAATTCAAAGCGGTTTTAGGTGAGCTTATAAGCGATCACTTCGCTTCCTTCCGCAAAAAGAAAGCGGAACTTATAAAAAAACCTGCTACGCTTGTAAAAATATTGGATGCAGGCTCAAAAAAAGCTGGCCTAATTGCCAAAAAGAAGATTATAGAAGTTCAAAAGAAAGTTGGACTTAGATAGACTGTTTTATCTTTCTCACGCCGAACCAAACTTTTTCGTTTTCGATCTTGGTTTCAAGTTCGGCATCGAATTTCGCCTGCCGCTTGAACTCTACGAGGTTGGCGTTCAATTCCTTTTTCAATAACCATTCATTTTTTGCCACAAGCTCGCGCAACGCATTGGGCAATTCGAACATCAGCACGATTTTGTGCTTGGGTTCATAGCCCGCCTCCTGCCGCAAATCCTGCACCGTGCGCATGATTTCGCGCAGGGTTCCTTCGGCTTTCAACTCCGGCGTTATCTTCGTATCGAAAACAAGTTCTTCTTTAAGCCTGGGGTCAACATGTAAGGCTTTGATATTTAATTCTTCTTTCAGAACTTCAGCCAATTGTTTTTCTTTCGCAAGCTGCGGAATGGCTTTTTTTAGCGTAAGCGAAGCCAAAGGCTGCTTTAATTTGATTCCCAGCTCGGCGCGTTTTGCCAAAGCCGCGCTTGCGACTTTACGAACCTCTTCCATTCCGGCCAGTAATTTCTCGTCAGCAGATTTTGGTTTCAATTCCGGCCAAGTTTCAAGATGAACCGATTCCGATTTGCTCAAATCTTCCCAAAGCGCTTCGGCAAAAAACGGGTTCATCGGGGCGATCATTTTTGCGGTTTCGCGCAAAACATATTCGAGCGTAGCCGAAGCGTTACGATAATCGCCCTGATTTGTCGGCCGCTGGAAGCGGCGGCGCGAACGCCTGATAAACCAGCGGGAAAGATCGTCCGTCAAGGCTTCGAGCGCAAGCGCGGCTTCGCGCACTTCATAACGGTCAAGATGGAGTGTAACCTCCGCGCCGGTTTTGGCGAGGAGCGCCAAAATCCAACGATCAAGCACATGGCTCGGCCGCGGCGCAGCCGTGTTGCTGCGGGGCTTGCCGTAAGTCTTGAAGAAAACGAATGAGTTGTAGAGGATAGCGTGCAGCTTGCGGAAGGTTTTTTTGACATCTTCCTCGTCGAAATTTTTGGGTTCGCCCGGCGGAGTTGCGGCATAAAAATACCAGCGCACCGCATCAATCCCGTATTTTTCCATCATCAGCCACGGATCAACCACATTGCCCTTGGATTTTGACATCTTGCGCCCGTATTTATCGTGAATGAGGCCCAGTGATGTAACATTTTTATACGGCGCGCCTTGCCCCAAAAGCGTTGCCACCGCTAAAAGAGTATAGAACCAGCCGCGGGTCTGATCCATCGCTTCGACGATATAATCGGCCGGATAAGGTATTTTTTTAACAAGTTCGGGGATTTTGCTGGTCAAAGATTTTTCCGATTGCCCAAAAGGAAAATGCATTTGCGCAAACGGCATTGCGCCGGAATCGAACCAAACATCCGCCAGTTCTTTGATGCGGCCCATTTTGCCCTTGCCGCATGAGGTGCAAGCGTACTTTACGGAATCAATATAAGGACGATGCAAATCCAGCTCGCCGGTTTCATTGCGCGGGCCGGGACGGTAGTTCACCTTTTGAATTTCACCCGCGGCGATAAAATCGGAGCCGCGCTTTTCTTTTTCATAAATCGCTTTAGATTCATCCCATCCTTCCACCGCTTGCGCAAGCATCCAGACCGGATATTCGTGGCTTACGATCAATATCTTTTTGCCTGCATATTTTTTCTCCAAAGTTTCAATGCCCGCCCACGTGCGTTTCCGTAATTCGGTCAAAGTCTCCCCGCCCGCGGGCGCCCCCTTGAATTTACTTTCATAAGTCGGGAAGGCTTCATGATAAGTCGCCGAAGGCTTGCCCGAAACATCGCCCAGCTGGATTTCTTTGAACTGTGGCTCGGTTTCGATTTTAACTCCGGCTGCCGCCGCCACGATTTCCGCCGTTTCTTTTGTCCGCAGCACCGGCGAGGAGACAATCAAGTCCAATTTAAGTTTTTTAACCGCTGCCGCGGCGCGTTCGACTTGCGTCCTTCCCTTCAGAGTCAAATGGAAACCGCCTTCGCCGTTATCGTGTATGCGTTTCAACTGCGTGGCTGACTCGCCGTGCCGCAAAACCCAATAAGTGTTTTTAAGCCCGCCGGTTTTCTGGCCAAGCTCCGAGACGCTGCCCAAGGCTTCTTTGTGCTCGCAGAGATCACAACGCCAGATCGGCAAAGGCGTGCCCCAATAGCGTTCGCGCGAGAAGTTCCAATCCTTTGCTTCGCGCAGCCATTCGCCAAACCTTCCTTCTTTTATGTGCGCAGGTGTCCAGTTCACCGCTTTATTATTAGTGATAAGTTCCTTGCGCAATTTGTTCATCCCCACAAACCAGGAATTGCGGGCGTAATACAAAAGCGGTGTGCCGCAGCGCCAGCAATGCGGATATTCGTGCGTGTAAGATTCGATCTTAAGCAAATTGCCGTTCTTTTCCAGATGCTCGAAAATCTTTTTTTCGGTTTCTTTGGCCTTAACGAACATGCCGCTCAATCCTTCGACTTCTTTCGTGAATTTCCCCTGTTCGTCCACGGTGTGATGCTGGGGCAGACCGACTTTCAAACCTAGCTGATAATCGTCTTCACCGTACATCACAGCCGTATGCACTACGCCCGTACCGTCTTCGGTGGTAACAAAATTCGCAGTATAAACTTGGTGCGCCGCAGGCGCATTTAAAGCTTTGACCTGAAAGAGGGGCTCGTATTTCAAGCCGACGAGTTCGCTCCCGGAAATATTTTCGTGTACCACTTCGATAGTGCGGTCTTTTAAAACTTTTTCCACCGTATTGGTAGCAAGTATCAAAAGTTCTTTTACTCCGTCCACGCGCACGGCGCTGTATTTTATCTTCTCGCCGACCGCCAAAGCCACGTTACCCGGTAAAGTCCAAGGCGTGGTCGTCCAAGCCAGGATGTAAGCTCTGTCTTTCGTCTCGTAATCCTTTCCCCATTTCTGCCCAGGTTTTAATTTGAACTTCACGTAAACCGATTGATCCGTAACTTCTTCATAGCCTTGCGCAAGTTCATGTGAGGAAAGCGCGGTCCCGCAGCGCGGACACCACGGCACCACTTTATGTCCCTCGTACATATAGCCTTTGTCGTAAATGGTTTTAATTACCCACCAAAGCGTCTCGATGTAATCGGTCTCATATGTAATGTAGGGATGCTTCATGTCGAGCCAATAGCCCATGCGCTCGGTAAGCCGCTCCCACTCGTCTTTGTATTTCCAAACAGACTCCTTGCACTTGCGGTTGAATTCGGCCACGCCATAAGCTTCAATTTCTTTCTTGGACTTAAGTCCAAGCTGTTTCTCCACTTCAAGTTCCACCGGCAAGCCGTGCGTATCCCAGCCGCCTTTTCGCGGCACGTAATAACCACGCATCGTTTTGTAGCGCAGGATTACGTCTTTAAAGGAACGCGCGATCACGTGGTGGATGCCGGGCCGGCCGTTCGCGGTCGGCGGACCTTCATAAAAGACGAAAGTCTTGGTCTGGGCAGCGGACTTTTTCTTGTTTTTAGCAAGGGATTTATCGAAGATCCGGTTCACTTTCCAAAAATTCAAAACTTTCTCCTCGATTTTGGGCAGATTCCAGCCTTCAGAAAAAAACTTTTTTAGTTTTTGTTTGGGCATGAGCAAGAACTCTATCACATTTTCTGCGGAGCGGAAATTCCCAAGAGATCGAAAAGATTTTTTAAAACTACGGCGGTCGCCGCAACCAAAGCGCCGCGCGCGCGAGCCAGTTTCGGTTCCGCGCCGATGATCCGCTCCCGTTCATAGAAAGCGTGGAAGGCGCGAGAGAGTTCGATCGCGTAATGCGTGAGCCGGTGAACGCCAAAATCCTGGGACGCGCGCTCAAGAATATCCGGAAACTGGGTGAGTTTGAAAATTAAGGCAATCGCATCCGGGCCGGTGAGTAAAACGAACTCTTGCGGTTTTACTCCGCCCTTAATCTGGGCTTTTTTGATGATGCTCATTGCCCGCACATACGAGTATTGGACGTAATAGACGGGATTTTTCAACGAGCGCTCCTTCGCAAGCTCCAGATCGAAATCCATATGGGTGTCTAAAGCCACCATTAGCATGAAAAAACGCGCGGCATCAAGGCCAACCTCATCCACTAATTCCTCAAATGCTATGAATTCGCCTTTCCGCTTGGACATTTTTACCTCTTCGCCGCGGCGGATAAGCCTAATCGCCTGCGTAACCAGCACCTCGGATTTTTTTAGGCCAAGGATTTGCGCCGCGGCTTGGATCCTTTTTACATAACCGTGATGATCCGGGCCTAAAATATTGATTTTCCGGTCAAAACCGCGCATTTTGGTTTCCAAATAATGTCCGGCGTCGGCTAAAAGATATGTAGGAAATCCATCTGTTGTAATCAAAACCCGGTCTTTATCGTCGCCGAAGCTTGTGGTCCGCAGCCAAACGGCACCTTCCTCTTTATAGACTTCCCCGCTTTTTTTAAGCGCAGCCAAAGCTTTTTCAACTAACCCTTTTTGGTGGATGTGGCCGTACTCCGAAGTCCAGCGATCGAATTTGATTCCGGCTTTTGCGCCAAGCACATGCTTGATGTCCTTCAAAAAGTCAGCGGCGGCCAATCGTCCCAGGGCGTGCGGATCTGCTATGTGCTTTTTTATAAGTGCTTTATGCGCTTTTGCCCAACCCGCGACATAAGCAGCTTTATAAAAATTTTCTTCGATGGGAATTAAGCCTGCCGCAGCGAGCACGGATTTTCCCAACACCACGATCTGATTACCCGTATCGTTCACATAATACTCGCGCTCAACTTTGTAGCCCTGCGAGATGAGCGCGTTTGCCAGCGTATCGCCGAAAAATCCACCGCGGCCGTTCGCAAGTGTCAAAGGCCCGGTGGGATTCGCGGAAACATACTCAAGCTGGATCTTTTCTTTTTTTGCCGCAGACCTGCCGTATTTT
>ERZ1292629.1741-Hain-H43-01um-R1-1741-length-20291-cov-6_pt1 | contig 20291 bp, 20 predicted proteins | sample MGYA00564399_ERZ1292629 | MGnify/ENA primary metagenome ERZ1292629 (study PRJEB36523, sample SAMEA6512636) | groundwater metagenome | collected 2019-01-08 | study: AquaDiva: Metagenomics assemblies of 32 groundwater samples | reverse complement strand
TTGTTGAAATATTAAAATCTTCTTACCTTTTAGGGAGCTTGAATTTGGGTTCATAAAATCATTATACTTTATAAGTTTAAAATGGTATACTACTTACTTATAAAACCATATGTCAGAGAAAAAATCAAAAAAAGAACGCATACTTTCCTTTATCAGACTGTATAATTACGGCTTTGGCAAATATAAGTGGCATATCACCTTTTTGGTCTTTTTGGGATTTATAGCTGGTTTGCTTGAGGGTGTGGGTGTAAACGCGCTCATTCCTCTTTTCTCTTTTATTATTGGCAATGGCAATACGGGGGACGATATCATATCCAAATCCATAGGAAAAGCATTCCAATATATTAATGTGCCTTTTTCGCTCAAATACCTGCTTATTTTTATGTGTTTGCTTTTTATTCTTCGGGCAGTGGTTTCAATTGTTGGTGGTTATATCAGAGCTCATATTACCAGTGATTATTCCGAAAAAACCAGAAGCAATTTGTTTGCAAAAACCATAATGACCAAGTGGTCTTATCTTTTAACTCAAAAAATGGGCCATCTTCAAACTGTACTTATGACTAATGTGACCAATACCGAAGCGCTTTTAAGTCATATTTCCAATGTAGTAACCATAATCAGTAGTTTGTCGGTTTATGTGTTTGTGGCAATTAATATCTCAGCGATGACAACTCTAATTACTGTTGTGGTGGCGGGCCTTTTCTTTGTGGTGTTTAAACCACTTATGTATAATACCAAACTTGCTAACAGTGAAATTGAAAGTACCAATCGAGTGGTAACCCACTTTGTCAATGAAAATATTTTGGGTATAAAGACAGTTAAAGTCATGCTGGCGGATGAGGCGGTGATTACTCGAGGAAAGGAATATTTTCAATTTCTCAAGAAGTTAATTTCCAAAGTCAGTTTTTTACGAGTAGTTCCAAATTCATTGATGCAGCCTTTGGGGGTGATTTTAATTATGGTTATTTTTGCTATTTCCTACAAATTGCCTAATTTCAATATTGCCGCATTTGCGGCAACCGTTTATCTTATTGAGCGGATTTTTCTATACTTTCAGCAATTACAGTTGAGCGCCCAGACAATCAATGATGCGACCCCTTATTTGAGAACTCTGGTAAATTTTGAAAAGGAAGCTATTTTGTTTGAAGAAAAATCATATGGTACCCTAAAATTTTCTTTTAAAAATACCATTGAGTTTAAAGATATTTCTTTTTCATATCAGCACAGTAAATCTATTTTAAATGGATTAAATTTTAAAATTAATCAGGGTGAAATGGTTGGGCTCATAGGTCCAAGTGGCGCCGGTAAAACCACTATTGTAGACCTTATGCTTCGGCTTTTTGAACCAACCGGAGGGAATATTTTAGTTGATGGACACAATATTACAGATATTGATTTGCACTCATGGAGAGAAAATATAGGTTATGTGTCTCAAGATATTTTTCTTATTAATAATACGATTGGGAATAACATCCGATTTTATAATTCAGCTTTGAAAGAGGAAGAAATAATTGAAGCTGCCAAAATGGCAAATATTTATGATTTTATTAAAAGTTTAAAGGATGGTTTTAATACGATAATTGGAGACAGGGGCATAATGCTTTCGGCTGGTCAGAGGCAGAGAGTAGTCATTGCTAGGGTATTGACTCGCAAACCGCAATTGCTTATTCTTGACGAAGCCACCAGCGCCCTTGATAATGAATCAGAAGTTCAGATCCAAAAAGTTATTGAGAATCTAAAGGGAAAAATGACTGTTTTGATAATTGCTCACCGGCTTTCAACCATAAACAATGCTCATAAACTTCTGGCACTTGATGGTGGCAAAATTGTTGAACAGGGGAAACCCGAAGAACTTCTCAAGGACAAAGATTCTTATTTTTACAAAATAAATAACCTTAAAAATGTATGAAAAAGAGCAACACTATAAAAATGGATTTTCTTAAAAACAAAACAATATTAGTAACCGGTGGTACCGGATCTTTTGGAAGCAGTTTTGTAAAGCACATTCTTGCCCACTCCAAAGCGAAAAAAGTCATCATTTTTAGTCGCGACGAACTCAAGCAATTTAATTTGAATAAAGAAATTTCCGATCAGCGAGCCAGATTTTTTTTAGGAGATGTGCGAGACCTGCCTCGTTTGGAACGCGCTTTTCACGGTGTTGATATCGTAGTTCATGCTGCCGCTCTCAAGCAGGTGCCGATGCTTGAATATAATCCTTTTGAGGCGGTCAAGACCAATGTTCTCGGCACTCAAAATGTTATTGAGGCCGCTATTGACCAGAATGTTAAAAAAGTGCTACTCATCTCCACCGACAAAGCGGCTCAGCCAGTTAATCTTTACGGTTCCACAAAATTATGCGCCGAAAAACTTATGATAAGCGGAAATTCATACAGCGCCAAGACCGCTTTCAGCTGTGTACGGTACGGAAATGTTATAGGCAGCCGGGGAAGCGTGGTGGAAGTTCTGTTAAAAAATGCCAATCAGGATACCGTCCATATCACTCATGAAGAAATGACCAGATTTTGGATAAATATCGGGCAGACTTTTAAATTAGTTCTTTTTGCTTTGGAAAATATGGCCGGCGGCGAAATTTTTGTGCCTAAAGTGCCAAGCATGAAGCTGACTGATCTTTTTGACGCGCTTGTTCCCAAAGCGATAAAAAAATTTATCGGAATCAGACCGGGAGAAAAAATACACGAGGTTCTTCTTACTGCGGAAGAATCCAGATATACCCTTGAATTGAAGGATTATTTTGTCATTCTGCCCCACAATGAGCATATTTTTAACATCAAAGAGCGCTACAAAAAATTGCTTGGTATGGGCAAGAAATTAACAAAGGACTTCAGTTATACCAGCGATACAAATCGGGAATGGCTGACCAAAGAGCAGTTTAAGCGGATGATTACACAGTAACCCCAAATCAATGATTCCGTATGGCTCTCAAATCATAGACAATAAGGACATAAAAGGAGTGGTCGGAGTTTTAAAATCCGATTGGCTTACTCAAGGCCCCAAGATAAAAGAATTTGAGGAAAAACTCGCAAAATATTGCGGGGCTAAATACGCCGTGGCTGTTTCAAGCGGCACCTCAGCTCTCCATCTGGCGTATTTGACGGCTGGCCTAAAAAGGGGAGACGAAGTAATCACTACCCCAAATACTTTTGTGGCGACATCAAACATGCTTTTAGTTCTTGGTGCTAAACCAGTTTTCACCGATGTGAGAAAAGATAATTACAATATTCTTGAATCCGATATTGAAAAATATATAACCAAAAAAACTAAAGCCATTGTACCGGTGCATTTTGCGGGAACACCTTGCGAGATGGACAAAATAATAGCTATCGCAAAAAAATACAAACTTATTGTTATAGAAGATGCATGTCATGCTCTGGGAGCTTCATATAAAAGTGTAAAAGTTGGAAATCTAAAGTCGGACATGACAGTCATGAGCTTTCATCCGGTCAAATCAATTACCACTGGCGAAGGCGGGGCAGTCCTTACTAGCAATAAAAATTTTTACAAAAAACTTTTGCTTCTCAGGAGTCATGGTATTACCAAAGACAGCAAAGGTTTTAACGTTATGACTGAGCTTGGTTATAATTATCGCATGACCGATATTGCCGCTTCTCTAGGTATAACTCAACTTAAAAAAATTGATAGATTTATTAAAAAAAGAAAGCAGGTTGTATCGTGGTATGAGGAATTTTTAAAAGATTGTAAAGATATTATTCTTCCGGAAACTAATCTAAATTCCGCTTGCCATATCTACGTTATTAGAACAAAAAAAATAGAGGATAGATTACCCCTCTATAATTTTATGCGAAATAGCGGCATTGGAGTTAATTTTCATTATCCGGCGGTTTACTCGCACCCTTATTATAGAAATAATGGTTATGCCAAATTAAAATTGCCGGCGGAAGAAATTTATCAAAATTCTTGCATCACCCTACCTTGTTTTCCCGGCCTCAGTCAAAAAAAAGTCAAATATGTAAGTGGAGTTATAAAAAGTTTTTTTAAAAAAACAAAAGCAGGTGGATGACATAAGCCATCCACCTGTTCGAGGCGTGAAAGATCAGGAAATTTTTCCTCACCCAACCCTTTTTTGTCGCACGTGATGATACTCGTACGTGGCGTAGAAAAAAAGATAGAGCAGATTTCCTACGATTACATTGAAAGTCAGCCCAAACTGGTGAATTGTACCACGAGCGAAACTGCCTTCCAGATACATTATATGGAACCAAAACCAAAGAATAAGGAAGTTGCTGAAAATTCCCTTCAAAAACAAGCGACGCGGATATCCGATTGCCTTTTTCGAGATTGTTGTCAGATCTACCAAAATCCACCAAGCAACAATCAGAGTAGAGACAATTGCCGTGAATGATTCCACGACCCAGCCCCATCCGAATTCGCTCGTGTCCAAGTATCGGATGTAGCCGGCGCTAATTCCAAGCACCACCGAAAATACCACAGCGACAAAACCCGCTATCTTTTCGCTCTTCGTGGGATGCCAAATCCTGTTTACCCCGACTCCGATTTCCCAGCCGATAATTCCTAGAAGCATAACTTTCAAGACAAACCAAGAAATAGCTGTCCCGCCAATTAACCAAGCTCCAATGTTAAGGAACATTAGAAAAAGCCAATGAATGAAATCAAGACACCTCGCCTTGATGTTCACTTCGTTTCCTTTTTCTATTGATGCAAGCAGGTCTACTTGACCCGATATAACTGCCAGCATGCCAATAGAAGGAGCCCAGTAAGCGAGATGGAAAATACCCGCCAACCCCTTGCCATATGCCAACTCGACAAATCCGCCAACTACTAGGCCAACCAACGCAAACCAGTAAAGCATGATGATGAATCTCTTAATTTTTGCCATCGTAGACACCTTCCTTTCTGTGGCGTATTATAACATTTATATGATTTTTTCTCAAGATTGAAAAAAGTTTAAAATAAGGTAGTATATATACAATGAAATCTATCACTATAGATACACCAAAAGGAAAAAGAATAATAGGTAAAGGCCAACCGGTTTTTATAATTGCCGAGATGTCAGGCAACCACCATCATGACATCAATAAAGCTTATGAAATCATTGACGCTGCTGCCAAAGCCGGAGTTGATGCTGTAAAATTGCAAACTTATACTCCGGATACCATAACAATTAATTCCGACAATAAATATTTTCAAGTCAAAGTTAATAAGGCGTGGAAAGGTCAGACACTTTACAACCTTTATGGGAAGGCTTATACACCTTGGGAATGGCAGCCTAAATTAAAACAGTATGCCGAAAAACGGGGACTCATTTGTTTTTCAAGTCCTTTTGATAATACTGCCGTGGACTTTTTGGAAAAAATGAAAGTCGCGCTTTATAAAGTGGCTTCATTTGAAGTGGTGGATATTCCGCTTTTGAAAAGAATTGGCCAGACGAAAAAACCGGTTATTATGTCGCGCGGTATGACTTCGCTTGAAGAGTTAAAGTTGGCGGTAAAAACGCTTAAGGAAAACGGCGCTCCCGAGGTGGCGATTTTGCATTGTGTCAGTTCATATCCAGCCAAGCCGGAAGAAATGAATCTGGCCACTATCCCGGAAATATCAAAAAAATTAAATGTTGTGGTGGGTCTGTCCGATCATTCTTCGGGAATTTCTGCCGCGGTCGCCTCTGTGGCGCTGGGAGCTTCAATAATTGAAAAGCATCTGATCATATCGCGGGAGGAAGGCGGGCCGGATGCCGCTTTCTCGCTTGAACCAGATGAGTTCGGCCAGTTGGTAAAATCGGTCAGAGAAACTGAAAAGGCGATTGGCAAACCGCTTATCAAAGCGGGGAAAGGAGAATCAGAAAATATTATTTTCAGGAAATCGTTGTTTGTTGTCAAAGATATGAAAAAGGGAGAAAAATTTACAAAAGATAATGTGCACTCAATAAGGCCTGGTTATGGTTTGCTACCCAAATATTTTGAAGATATTTTAGGCCGTCACGCCAAAACCGATATCAAATTTGCCACGCCTTTATCTTGGAAATTTATTGAAAAATAATGAACTTAAAATTAGCTAAAAAAGAAAACAGCAAGGCCTTGTTTGACTGGCGAAACGAGGAATCAGTCCGCCGTCAGTCCAGAAATATGGATCCCATATCATGGGAAACACACTCGGTTTGGTTTGAAAAATCGCTTGTCAACCCCAACCGCCAGATTTATTTGGCTGAAGTTGACGGGCAAGAAGTCGGAATGATCAGAGTAGACAAGGACGAGAATGGCTGCGAATTATCTTGGCTTGTGGACTCAAAATTTCGCGGCAAAGGTTATGGCAAACAGATGCTGAATCAAATAGTTGGGTGTTTGTCGGGTCATATATGCGCGCAGATAAAAAAGAACAACGCGCCGTCTCTCGCTATGGCCAAGTCGCTCGGTTTCCGGCGCATTTCTCCGGAAGATGCCTCGTTAACTAAATGGGTTTTGGAAAAATAAAAAGTTTGTTTTTAACGCGGACTAGTCAGGATATCTCCATTGGCAGAATATTTAATTATTTTCTCAATTTCATCCATCACCATAAGAAAAGAATTGTTAATTTTCCAATCCTCAGGATCTCCAACTACTACAAACTGAGTTTCTGGTGGAAAAATTTTCCCTGCAACTCTCTTCACTCTGGGAATGTGATAGGTGCTTGTTACTATTACTAAGTTCTTAAAATCTTTGGTGAGCGGATCAGAGATTAAGGTTTCGAACTGAGTTTTGGTGTTTGCCACTCCAAACTTGCCGCAATCTTGATAATGACAGATTTCTTTGGGAAAGCCGAGCTGTTCCATCAATGCCAATTTTTCATCTTGGCTTTCCGTAATTCCACTAAAAATTACCGGCACAGAGCGTTCCAAAGAATTGAGAATATTTAGCCCACACTTCACACGGTAAATATCTTCCTCTTTTGGGTCCAATGCTCCCTGAAGGACAATGATAGCATCCGCATCTTTGGGAGCCGTTGGCGGATTTTTGTATAAATCCTCAAATTCTTTTAGCAACTCTTCTTTCATGGCTTTCTCCTACAATTGAATTATAATCATACCACCAAATTTGTCTACATTGACATTATTTAATGACCGTACTATCATGGTGTCAGAAAAGGAGGTGTTAAATGTTGTGGTATATCCCAGTAATCTTAAAGGTTTTAACAGCCCATGTGCTGTTTCCGTGGGTTTCCAAACATGTTGGAATGAAGCATTCCATCCAGAAGCGCAATTTTCTGAATTTCTCGTTTTGCGCTTTGGTTGCCCTATTGTGGGCAATATGGCGCGGGCAGTTGGTGTTTAACGAGACCACCCTGTTCATTTTTGGGGTGGGAATTGCCAACGGCTTGGCCGCGTATTGCCAGTGGAAGGCGATTAGCATCAACCTGAGCAGGAACTCGCTTTTCACGTTTTTTGACGATGTCATTGCTGTAAGTCTAAGTTGCATGATTCTCCACGAGAGCCGATTTATCAATCTGCTTAGTGGAACCGGAATTGCCGCAAGCTTTTTGGCTGTGGTGTTCTTTGCAATTCGCGATTACCGGAAAAAGACAGAAACAGGCAACAGTCTGATTCCAGCATCTTTCTACTTCTATGTTGGTTTTTACAGCTTAGTGTGGGGGGTTGCTACATTCCTTATGAAATTGTGGGGGGTCCAGCATATATCAGTCAGCACTTTCGTCTGTTTCTGGTATGCTGGCGCCTGGGTTGGTTCTCTTTCCATTTTTGTTTATGTAAAGAGATATCATCATCAAATCAATCCTCCATTTGTGCGGCGGGATTTCGGGTATGTCGGGATAATGGGCAGTATGATGATGATTGCGCTGGCGCTTGGTTATATGGCCTATGAGCGAGCGCCGCAAACCATCGTCCAGCCGATCTTTCTCGTTTCTGAAATGGTTCTGCCGGCTCTCATCGGTCTCTGGATCTTTAATGAGCGGAAAGGTTTTCGTATGGCTGATTGGTTTTTGATCGGCCTTGCCATAGCTGGCGGAGCGCTGGTGGCCGTGAGTTATGGGAATTGATGTGTTTTGTGTAGCTCGGGGAAGGCATTTCCTCGAGCTATATTTTTGTGGTATTATAATGCTAATATGAAAATTTTAGCCGTGATACCGGCCAGGGGTGGGAGCAAAAGGATCCCCAGAAAAAATATAAAAAATTTTGCTGGGCGACCTATTATAAAATATTCTATAGATGCAGCAAAAGAAAGTGGCATATTTGATGAGATAATGATTTCCACGGATGACACGGAGATAGCAGAAATAGCAAAATCTTTTGGCGCTAAGGTGCCATTTTTACGCTCCAAAGAAAATTCAACCGATACAGTAACGACTACTCCGGTTTTGGAAGAAGTGATTATGGAGTACAAAAAACTGGGAAAGGAGTTTGATTACGCCTGTTGCATTTATCCCACGGCGGTTTTTGTCACAGGCGAAAAATTGCAAAAAGCCAAACAGATGCTTATGGACAGCGGCACCGATTCGGTGGTGCTGGTAACGAGATTCGGCTTCCCCATACAGAGGGCGTTTAGGATTAGAAAAGAAGATGGAATGGCGGAAATGTTTTGGCCGGAAAATTACAATACCCGTTCGCAGGACTTGGAACTCGCCTATCACGATTGCGGCCAATTTTATTTTTTTAAGGTCGAAAGTTTCTTGAAACAAAAAACTTTATTTATGAAATCCACGATGCCTTTGGAAGCGCTGGAGTCGGAAGCTCAAGATATAGATAACGAGGAAGATTGGAAAATAGCTGAAATCAAATTTAATACTTTGCATAGTCAAGATTCTAAACATTGACACTTATGGTTTTTATGCATATTCTATTTAAGAAACCCAGTTTTTATTAGAAAATAAATTTTAAAATGAAATATTGTCAATGTTGTGTGATGCCGGATACCAAACCAGATCTCGTAATAGATAAAGACGGAGTTTGTAGTGCTTGCCGATTTTATGAAAACCGCAAAGAAATCAATTGGCAGAATCGAAAAAAAGAATTTCTGAAAATAATTGAGAAATATAGGTCAAAGAATTTTAGTGATTATGATTGTATTGTTCCAGTTAGTGGCGGTAAAGACAGCACTTTTCAAGTTTATACTTTGCTTAAACATGGTCTAAATCCTCTCTGTGTTACCGCGACTACTTGCCATTTGTCAATGATAGGAAGGAAAAATATCGAGAATTTAAAAAAACTTGGGGTAGATTATGTTGAATTTAGCACCAATCCTATCGTTAGGCATAAATTAAACAGGATAGGTCTGAAGCAAATCGGAGATATTTCCTGGCCGGAACATGTCAGTATTTTTACTATACCGGTCCGCGCGGCGGTCCAATACAACATTCCGCTTATTGTTTGGGGAGAGAATTCTCAAAATGAATATGGTGGTCCCGCCACCAACGCTAAAAACAATGTTTTAAATCGCAGATGGCTTGAAGAATTTGGCGGTCTACTCGGCTTGCGTGTTTCTGATATGATGGGTCAAGAGGGAATCGAAAAAAAACATATGATACCTTTTACTTATCCAACCGATGAAGAATTGGAAAGAGTGGGGGTGACAGGAATATTCTTGGGGTATTATTTTCCTTGGGATGGATATTCCAATGCTCTTATTTCTCAGGCTTTGGGCATGACCACTTATGAAAAAAATATTGAAGTGTCAATAGTCAATTATGAAAATTTGGATAATTACCAGTCCGGCATTCATGATTATTTCAAATTCTTAAAATTTGGCTTTGGACGGGCGACAGATCATGCATGTCTTCATTTAAGAAGAGGAAGGATTGACCGGGAGACGGCTGTAGATTTGGTCAATCGCCATGACGGCAAATTCCCATGGACTTATTTGGGTAAGCCAATTCAGGAAATTCTAAAGCCTTTGGATATTCCGTTGGACGAATTTATATCTATTTGCGATAAGTTCACCAACAAAAAAGTATTCAAAACTGATGCTCGCGGTAATTTAATTAAAGACAAAGACGGTAATCTCTCAAGACGATACCCGGTAAAGTGATTTTCTTATGAAAACATTAATTATTGATTATGGCGTGAGCAATCTCGGTTCTGTCAGTAGAGCGGTTGAAGAATGCGGGGGGAAGGTTTTTGTCAACGACTATCCCAAAAAATCAGAAAAATTTGAAAAAATAATTTTACCCGGTGTCGGCTCTTTCCATGTTGGAATGAAAAATCTAAGAGATCGGGGTTGGCCAGAATTTATTAAACAATTTGTTTTGGAAAAAGAAATTCCAATTTTGGGTATTTGTCTTGGGATGCAACTTTTGGCCGATAGTGGCGAAGAGGGCGGAGAGACTCCCGGGCTTGGTTTGATTTCTGGTCAGGTGGAGAAGCTTAAATCGTCCGAGGGTGGTGAGAGAATCCCTCATGTTGGTTGGAATCAAATACATCAAAAGCGCAAAGATTTGTTGCTGGAGGGGGTTCTACCGGGCGCCGATTTTTATTTTGTTCATAGTTATCATTTGGTACCAACCAATAAAAAAGATATATTAGCCACTACTCCATATTGCAATAATTTTGTTTCTGTTGTTAATAAAAAAAATATTTACGGTACCCAATTTCATCCGGAAAAAAGCGGCCTGACCGGATTTATGATTTTAAAAAACTTTTTAAGTATTTAAATGTTAAAAACCAGAGTAATGCCAACTTTATTATGGAAGGATCCCGGCCTGGTCAAAGGGTCAGGTTTTGATAATTGGCGCAGAGTCGGACCGATTTTGCCGGCCATAAAAGTTTATAATTTGCGTCAGGTGGACGAATTAATAGTTGTTGATATTATCGCCACCAATGAAAATAGAGAGCCGGATTACCAAGAAATAAGCGATTTCTCAAAAGAATGTTTCGTCCCGCTCACTGTTGGTGGTGGTATCAAAAATGTTGAAAATGTCAGGAAAATTTTGGGAGCCGGCGCGGACAAAGTTTGTATCAATAGCGCGATATTTAATAATCCAAAACTGATTTCTCAAATTGCCCAAAAGTTTGGTTCACAATGCGTTGTGGTAAGTATAGATGCCAAACGAATAGGGGACCAATATGAATGTTTTAGCCATAGCGGAACTAAACCGGTGAGTATATCACCGACCGAATTAGCCAAAAAAGCCGAAAAGCTTGGCGCCGGTGAAATTCTCATTACTTCCATTGAACGGGATGGCACTATGAAAGGCTATGATTTGGAATTAATAAGTCGGGTGGTTAAGGCTGTCAGTATTCCGGTTATAGCTTCCGGTGGCGCGGGCAATTATAAAGATATGCTAAAGGCAATAAAAGCAGGAGCTTCGGCGGTAGCGGCGGCTAGCATTTTTCATTTTACTGAACAAACGCCGCTTGAGGCCAAGGATTATTTGAGATCAAAAGGAGTGTCAGTGCGGTATTAAATTATGATTTTACATTTTAAATAAAAAAGATGTATCATTGTGGTTAAATGATAGGATTTTATTTGGCTCTCGGCAGCAGTCTTTTTAGAGAAGTTTCTGATTCTATAGGCAAAAAAGAAATACAAAAACAAAGCGCTGGTATTTATACCATAACCTTTTTAAGCTTGATTTTTGGTGTTTTGTTTCTCGTGATTACTGCTATTTTGCGCGGCGTTTTTTATTTTTCATTTGAGTCTATTCCTACTCTTGCCATAAGGATTGTGATTGAAATTGTTTTGTATTGCATAACCATGTCAGCTCTCGCTAAAGCAGACAGGAGCATCTTTGGATTTGTGAGGACGCTTACAATTCCGCTTCTATTGGCAACGGATTTAATAATGGGTTATACAATTGGTCTTATCCAAATAATAGGAATAATAATTATTGTTTTCGCTATTGCTTTTGTCGGGTTTTCTAAAAATTTCAATAAAAAAGGTTTGGGTCTTCTTTTGGTAAGCGCTGTTCTTCCTGTAGCCACTATTTCAATTTATAAATACAATATCAGTCATTTTAATTCGGTTGAAGCGGAACAAATTATCGTCTCATTATTTTTACTAACTTTCTTTTTCATTATGGCTATAGTTAAAGACAAAGAAAATCCGCTAAAATTTATTTTAAAACCAATTTTCTTTTTGCAGGCCGCTGCGAGCGGGTTTTGCGCCGTTTTTGAAAGTTTTGCCTACCAATTTGCTTCTCCATCGGTTGTCATAGCAATTTTGCGCGGAGGAGCTGTTTTGTTCTCAACACTTTCTGGTGATATTTATTTTAAGGAAAAAAGACCATTACTCAAATTTTTAGTTGCCGTTTGCATTATTATAGGTTTGCTGTTTTTGATTTAAGAATTATATTTTAGTATTATAAACAACATGTCGTCACTTCCAAAACCGCCGATTGAATCGATAATTTATGATAATGAATGGCTGTATGTGGCCTCGGCCCTTTTCCCTATAACCAAAGGACACACCGTCGTTGTCTGGAAAAAAGATTTACCGGATTTGCACGACCTTTCGGATTCCGAATATGACTACCTCATGGAAATCGTCGATATTGCCCGCGACGCGCTTTTGAAAACTTTGAATGTGGAGAAAGTGTATTTGATGTACATGGATGAAATAAAACAAGTGCATTGGCACTTGGTGCCTCGCTATAATGAGCAAGGGTTTAATGTTTTTTCTCATGAGCCAAAGGAAACTAACGATTTTTCTCTTGCTCCGGAACTAAAAAAAGCATTTTGGGAAAGATTGGAAACAAGGGAAATTAAATTATCCCAAGTCTTGCAAAGGTCATGATACATTACGACCTATTGACAAATCTAACAGGTTTGATATAATAAAAGGTGGAGGTTCTTCCTTATGACGATTTCAACTACTGATGTTGTGTTCGTTCGGATTGGTATTCAGCCGAAGAGAAATGACCGGGGGTGCTATGATCGCTACAGAGATTTCCTGAATGAGTTCGGGGAGTTTCGTATCAGGCATAGGATATATCCGGTGATGGGCCAAGGCGAAAGTGATAGAGCTGAATATTACGGCGTCTTTAAAGTTGAGGATGCCGAAAAAATCAAGGCGTGGGCGCGGGAAAGAGGTGCCAAACTTACAGGACCGCCGGCAAGATTTCGTAAATAAGGTCTAGCCAATATTGCTTGGCTATCAAACCAACTGGTCGTACCGGTTGGTTTCTTTTTATTGATATTTATATTTAATTTAGTAATATATACAGGCACACTATCGTCATCTAGAAAAAGTGTATCTGATTTATATGGATGAAATAAAATTACCAAATGTCTTGACTTTTTGTAAATAATGTAATATTCTCACACCAGAAATGGAGGTGAACATTGTCTATACGGAATTTGGTAATTGGCCCGTCAACCGGCTGGTTGTACGCGAAAGAAATCTTTTCGTTAACCCAGCAGGCGGCATTTTTGAAAACGACCGGAGCAAATGCAGTGGAAGTTTGCTTGGCTAGATGGGAAAGTGAGGATAAGAGAATGCTCTCGCTTAAAGCGGACAGGGCATTTGGTGCCAAAACTTTTATCCATCGGTCTTTGCATCTTCCCGATGTCTGCGGTTTGAAGCCGGAACTCCAGATTGCGACGGCAAAAAAGGCGGTCGCCTTGTGCGGGGCGACAACTGCGGTGACCCATCCTCTGAAAGTGGGGGGTGAGTATCCGGTGGAATCTTACGAAAGGATGATTGCCGCCGGTATTCCTTTGGCCATCGAGAATATGGATCGGAGGAAGGATAGTGGTTTCAATCTGGCAGAACTTGAAGTGCTGGTGGCGTCTACCAGATGCAAGTTTGTTCTGGATGTTCAGCATGCTTACGAACATGACCTCGGCATGAAGTATGCCACTGACCTCCTCGAATCATTAAAAAGTCATCTGACCCATCTCCATGTTAGTGGGGAAACGAAAGACAACATCCATTCTCTAGTACACAAGGCGACAAACACCAAGACGATCGTTGAATTCGTCGGCCGAGTGCTTGCCGCAAAGAATGTGCCGCTGATTCTTGAGGGGGAATACACGACCTTCGAAGAGATCAAGCGGGAGATAGAATTTTTAACTGGCGAATTGACCTCTCACTGACACAAGGTGAGAGCAGGGGCGGCTAGCAGTCGCCCTTTTTGTTGATATTTTAATTTATTTTAGTATCATTGATTAAGTGAGCAATAATCAGCTTAAATATATTGTTTTAGCCGGGCTTTTTGCTATTCCGTTTGTGCCTTTGATAGTGGCTAAGTCCCTCTTTTTTCCTTTTATTACAGGCAAGGCCTTTGTTTTCCGACTCATTGTGGAAATAATTTTTGCCTGTTATCTGGTTTTAGCCATAAGGGATAAGTCATATCGCCCCAAATTTTCGTGGATATTGGGCGCTCTGGCCGTCTTTCTGTTAGTTATGGCTATGGCCGATGTTTTTGCCGTTAATTCTTTCAAGGCCTTCTGGAGCAATTATGAAAGAATGGAGGGCTATGTCACTCTCTTGCATTTGGGTGCTTTCTTTTTGGTTATGAGTTCTGTTTTAAAAACAAAAGAAATTTGGAACAAACTTTTGGTTACCACCGTTGGCGCCTCTGCCATAATGGCTACTTATTCCTTTTTTCAGCTGGCCGGCAAAATTAATATAAATCAGGGCGGGGTGAGAGTGGATGGCACTTTGGGCAACGCTTCTTATTTAGGTATTTATATGGTTTTCCATATTTTCTTTGCGAGTTTTCTTTTTATTAAGTCTAAAAATTTATGGTCTAAAATTTTATTGGGTTTGGTTGGCCTTGCCGATATTATTATCCTTTATTTTACGGCTACCAGAGGTGCCATACTGGGTTTTATTGGAGGAGTTTTAATTTCTTTGATTTATCTTTTATTAAGATCAGAAAAAGGGGATGGCATAAGAAAAATAGCTGGCATGGGTCTTTTGATCTTAATTATTTTTGTTGGCATTTTTATTTCTGTCAAAAATACTTCTTTTATTCAAAAAAATTCGGTACTTAGCCGATTTGCCTCGCTTTCATTTTCTGAAATCAAAACTCAGGGCCGATATTTCGTCTGGCCGATGGCCATAAAAGGTTTTATAGAAAAACCAATTTTAGGTTGGGGACAGGAAGGTTTCAATTTTGTTTTTAATAAATATTATGATCCGCGAATGTATAAACAAGAGCCATGGTTTGATAGGGCGCATGATACTTACTTGGATTGGTTAATTGCCGGTGGTGCTCTAGGCCTGCTTTCTTATTCGGCTATAATTTTTTATCTTTTTTATTACACGATTAAGTCATCAGAATTAGAAAAGAGAGATAAAGCCATAATTTTGGGTTTAGTGTCGGCCTATTTATTTAACAATATTTTTGTTTTTGACCAGATAAGCAGTTATATTTTATTTTTTACAGTGCTGGCTTTTGTACATTCTAATGTGCCGGGAACAAAGAGAATTAAGATTTTTTCCGATTCGGAAAAATGGCGTCCAATGATTGAAGCACTCATTTTGATTTTTACCATAGTTGTAATTTATTTAGTTATTTATTTGCCGTGGCAACAAAATAAAAATTTGTTGACAGTTTTGAGTTTAAATAATCAAGGTAAGATTGGAACGATAATGGAATACACCAAACCGCTTGCTGGTTATGGTATGGGTTTTCCCGAAAGTTTGGAACATATATCGCAAACAACAATGAGTCTGGTGACCAATCCCAGTGTTCCGGTGGAATTAAAACAAAAACTTTTTGATTTGGTAGATGGCGCCTTCAAAAAAAATATAGAAAAAGTACCAGATGATGCCCGCTACAGACTTTTTTATGGAATTTTTCTTTCAAGATTTGGTTGGTATGGACGAGCGGTTGAACAATTAGTGGAAGCTCAAAAACTTTCTCCCAAAAAACAAGGTATAGATCTTGAATTGACAAGTAATCTTTTACTTGATGGTAAAACAAAAGAAGCTTTGATTGTTTCTAAATATGCCTATGAGGTTGAACCGTCTTATGAAGAGACTAAATTTGTTTACGGTTTAATCTTAATGGTTGCTGGCGATAAATTAAATTCAGATAAAATTTTGGGTACCATGCCAGAAACAAAAATGATTTTTGACGACAGGTATGTTTCTATGCTTCTGGTCCTCAAACAGTATGACCAAATAATTTTAGTGGCCCAAAAAAGAATTGAACTTGATCCGGGAAATCTGCAACATAGAATTACTCTTGTTGCCGCTTACTTGCAAACCGAAAGAAGAGTGGAAGCGGTTCAAACTATACAAGAAATTATAAAATTAGACCCAACTTTTAAAGAAAAAGGGGATTATTATATAAAGGAAATTCAAGCAGGAAGAAATCCGTAATCCACAGAAAATTTGCATTATTTCTATAATATGCTATACTTCACCCCGTGAGTGTGGCAAAGCAATTTCCACACAAATGAATGTCTACGAAAGAGCCACCTAACGGTGGCGTTTTCGTTTTTATAAAAACCCCACCCTCGCCCTCCCCTTCCTCCTTCGCTAAAGCTATGGCGGGACAAGTGATTAGGGGAGGGAAGACAAAAAAGATTTTATTTTCTCAATAGAGTCCTCACCCCTTATCCCCTCTCCTTGCCAAGGAGAGGGGGCGAGCAATTTCTACATTATACTAAAATCTAGATTGGGGTGAGGACTTTTAAAACATTGGAATACATAAAATTGGGAATGGGGTGTTTGAAATTGTTAACGAGTGAGTTATTATAAATATGTGTCGCGGCGTGGCCGGCGGTTCGCACTCACATAGACATTTGTTTTGGAGATCGCTTCCGCCGGCCGCGCGGCGACACAAAAATAAAAAAATAATTTTTGAAAATAAAAAATTCAAAAATTATTTTTTTTATTTTCAAAAGTTATCCACACATTTTTGAAAAAAATCATTTACTTAAAATTTTTTTAAGAGCATAATTAAATCAAGGTCGAAGCGCGCTTTAAAAAATAATCTCATTCCGATTTCATTTTTTGGAAAAGGAATAAATTAAAATGGCAAAGAAAAAGAAAACAAAGAAAGGGAGAGCTTAATCTCTTTTTATCCCGTAGAAATTTATTTCTTTTCGGGATTCCCACTTAACAAAGATTCCGCAAAGCGGAATTTTTGTTTTTTTGTGGTATTATAAGCCCGTTATGTCATTTTTGAACAAAATATTTGGAGATTCAAGCAAAAGATATATAAAAGAAATAGCGCCTTTAATTCCCAAAATAAACGGCCTTGAGGAAGTGGTTTCTAGATTATCTGATGAAGAATTAAAAAATAAAACAATAGAATTCAAAAAAAGATTAGCTGGCAAAGAAATATTGGAAAATATTTTGCCGGAGGCATTTGCTTGTGTGCGCGAGGCGGCCAGAAGAACTTTGAGAGAAAGGCATTTTGATGTTCAGCTTTTGGGCGGTATTGTTATGCATCAAGGCGGAATTGCGGAGATGCGCACTGGAGAAGGAAAAACTTTAGTGGCCACCTTGCCAGTTTACTTGAACGCTCTGACTGGCAAAGGAGTGCATGTGGTGACGGTTAATGACTATCTTTCCCGCCGTGACGCTGTTTGGATGGGGCAGGTGTACGAGATGCTTGGATTGAAAGTTGGTGTGATTGTTCATGAATCTTCTTTTATTTATAATCCTGAGCCTCAAAATTCTAAATCCGAAGCATCAAATTTCAAACAAATTCTAAATTCCAATAATCAAAATTCAAAACAAAATTTGGACAAAGAGAGAGATACAGAAGGTTCGTATAAAATAGTGCATGAATTTTTAAAGCCCTGCAGCCGAGTGGAGGCCTACGAAGCTGATATTACTTATGGCGCCAACAGCGAGTTTGGTTTTGATTACTTGCGCGACAACCTTGAATATAAATATGAAAGTGTTAGGCAAAAGAGGCATCATTTTGCCATTGTTGACGAAATTGACTCGATTTTAATTGATGAAGCTAGAACGCCGCTTATTATTTCGGCTCCGGCGGCGGATTCGGACGCTCTGTATAAAAAATTTGCCGGAGTAGCCAGCCGTTTGAGAGAGAACGAACATTATACAGTAGATGAAAAAATGCATGCGGTGCTTTTGACGGATGACGGCATAAGCAAAGCCGAAGAAATTTTGGGTTTGGGAAATATTTATGCCGAAGGTGGCATAAAATCGGTTCATCATTTGGAAACCGCTATTAAGGCCAAGGCCTTGTATCATAAAGATAAAGACTATGTTGTTAAAGATGACGAAGTCATTATTGTTGATCCATATACAGGACGATTACAGCCGGGGCGCAGGTGGTCTGAAGGTTTGCATCAGGCCATTGAGGCCAAAGAAAATGTCAGTGTTCAAAAAGAGAGTCGCACTTTTGCCTCCATTACCTATCAAAATTATTTCAGAATGTACGAAAAACTTTCGGGCATGACCGGCACAGCTCTTACTTCCAGCGAAGAATTTTATAAAGTGTATGGGCTCAACACAGTATCCATACCAACCAATAAGCCGGGAGCCAGAAGCGACAAAAATGATTTAATTTTCCAGACCGAAAAAGGAAAATTAATGGCTATTGCCCAAAAGGTAAAAGAGCTCCAAAAAAGAGGCCAACCGGTTCTTATAGGCACCGTATCTATTGAAAAAAATGAATTACTCGGCGAATATTTGAAAATGGCTGGTGTTGATTTTGAAATACTAAACGCTAAAAATCATGAAAGAGAGGGTGAAATTATTGCTCAGGCGGGACGGCTTGGTTCTGTCACCGTGGCCACAAACATGGCTGGCCGCGGAGTTGACATAAAACTCGGAGGTGCGCCTTTTGAAAAAGAGGCCTATGAAAAAGTTAAGGGACTGGGAGGTCTTTTTGTTTTGGGCACCGAGAGGCATGACGCTCGGCGCATAGACAACCAGCTTCGCGGCCGGTCGGGCCGCCAGGGCGATCCGGGAGAAACCCAATTTTTTGTTTCTATGGAAGACCATATTATGAGGGTTTTTGCCGCCGATACGGTTAAGAGCATGATGGGCCGGTTGGGAATACCGGAGGATGAAGCCATTGAAAACAAACTCATCACCAAGTCCTTGGAAAGCGCCCAGGAAAAAATAGAAGGCCTTAATTTTGACGCCCGCAAGCATATTCTTGAATATGATGATGTTTTGAATTTCCAAAGAAAAACTTTTTACGAGCGTCGTAGAAATGTTTTGGAAAATGAAAAAGATGAAAATATACGCAATTTGAAATTGCAGGCCTATGATATGTTTTGGGTGGAGCATTTGGAAATGATGGATTATCTGCGCAGTTCGGTTAATTTGCTGGCTTATGGCCAGAGAGATCCTCTGGTTGAATATAAAAAGGAAGGTTTGAAATTATTTAAAGAAATGGAAATAAATATAGAAAATACTATTGAAGAAAATTTAAAAAAGTTGACGGAGTTTGGCAAAATTTCAGCGGAACAAGCGGAGGTGCAAAGACAGGCGGAGAGAATAACACTTTCCTCTCCTTCAAATAACCTCCTTAATCCCCCTTACATTAAGGGGGAGACCGGACAGGGACACGAAAAACTTGGCCGTAATGATCCCTGTTGGTGCGGTTCGGGTTTGAAGTTCAAAAAGTGCCATGGGAAATAAAAATATGGATATAAGAATAATAAAAGAAAAAATAATAAAATTGGAATTGGAAGAACTGGCTAAGGAGTTTTATGTTGAAATGGTGAAAGGGGTGGCTGATATTGAGAGGGAAATAATTGCGCTTGGTGGGGAATGGCACATGGATGCCAATGAAGTTTTAATAAAAGATGGATCAAAACAGCAAAATTTATGGGGCTTTAACATTTATCTAAATAAGCCAAGGGAAGAAATGTTAGAATATAACTCCCTTATTAATATAAGACCAAAGCAGGGAAATAAAAGCATGGAAATTGAAAACGAAGAAATTAAAAATAAAATTTTTGAAATAGTGAATAATTTGGTTGAATAATATGCAAGGAAATAAAACAGAAAGACCTTTATATTTTTATGTTGCCAATCTTGGAAGTGAAGTCCAGAGAATTTTTGTATGGAAAGAAAAAGGGGACAAAGAAGCTATGCAAAATGCTTACAATAGAGCTGTTTCTATAATTGATAAAATTAAAAGTTTTAATAATGAAAGTGCAAATGCTGAAATGAATATTTTGCAAAAATCTCTTAAAGAATTAATTTTAGAAAATAAAGAATCCAGTTTTAATCGCAACCAAATATCCTCGTATTTCAACCCTTTTGCTTTGAGGGTAATGTCCATTTTTAATTAATATGATTGAAGCTCTGATACATTTTTTGCAAATGAACGTACTGCCTTTGGGGGCTTTTGGAGTTTTTGCGGCGTCGGTGATTGAAGAGGTAATTGCGCCCATACCTTCACCCTTGATTATAACCATGTCC
>ERZ1292629.1739-Hain-H43-01um-R1-1739-length-20315-cov-6_pt1 | contig 20315 bp, 17 predicted proteins | sample MGYA00564399_ERZ1292629 | MGnify/ENA primary metagenome ERZ1292629 (study PRJEB36523, sample SAMEA6512636) | groundwater metagenome | collected 2019-01-08 | study: AquaDiva: Metagenomics assemblies of 32 groundwater samples | reverse complement strand
TCTATGCCCGCAGCTAGATAATTACGCAAACTTGTAATATTTTTTCTGCCGGATCACAATTATAGGAGCATGTTTTTTTCTTAATCTTCTTTTCAGCTCCTTGTCTTGCGTTGCGACTATAATATCTTTTGAGGCCGAATCAACTAGGATATCATCCACGTTTTTTCCAGGTTCTTTCGTGTTTATAATCTTAAAGCCATCTATGAATGACAATGCAAGTTTCGCCTCACTTGATTTTTGCTTTTTTATTTCTACGATACTTTTGTCAAGAATACAAAGAATGTAATTAAAGTCACATATCCTTCTTAGTTCTGAAGCGAAGTCAATTCTGTACTTTAAAGAATGCAATAAAAAATTCGTGTCAAAGATTATGTTTGTTACCATTAATTTTATTTTTTCTAATATGATTAAATAGTTTTCCTTATTATGGCAGACCGTAAATATGGCCGCGGTAGCATTTTAAGAACATTATAATCCTTTTAATGTCATTGAGGTATAATGGTTCTAGGATACCTTCCCCATAATCAACTATCTTCTGCAATTTTGCAAAAACAAAGTCACTCAAAGATGCAAGGTTTTTATCGTCAGAATCTTTTGTGGATTCTGCTAGATTTTCCAGCAAGTTAAAATGGCCTGCCGTCCTGATGTCAAATTCCATCGGGAAAAATACAGGATAATCTTTCTCAGTAAGCTTTCTTTTTTTTGTGCTGTAGCCATGCCTCCTGTTCTTCATGATGATTAGTATATTCTCACTAGTTATGGCATAATAGTCTAATGTGGCCTGCAGTTTTTCTATTTCTGTTTCGCGGCCCATTTTTGATTTTTAAGAGTCTAAAAATTTATAAGAATCCCTTTATAAATCTTTCTATAAAACATCTGAAAATTAGCGTTTTTAAGGCTTAAAAGCTTTGAATTTGGCACTTTTAGGCATAGAAAAATTAATAAACTCCACCTATCTCAAAAGTTAGTTTCTATGCAATAAAATGACAGAAAAAAAATCTGACTATAAAGCTGAAAGTATCCAAGTTTTAATGAAGTTACAAGATGTTAGAAGTACTTATGATAGTAATTGTATTACTGATCAAACTAAAGTGCGGGGTTCAATAAAACCATTCATAATAGAATTAATGGTATACAAAATTGAAGAAAATAATGACAGATCATAATAAAAAATATACTGCAGAGAACATTCAGGTACTAAAGGATTTAGAAGCAGTGAAAGCAAGACCTGCTATGTATATAGGTGATATAGGGATAAGAGGTTTGCATCATTTAGTTTATGAGGCCGTTGACAATGGGATTGATGAAACTCTAGCCGGCTTCTGCAATTTTATTTTGGTCCAGATAAACAAAGACGGGTCTATTACCATAACGGATAATGGAAGAGGGATTCCTGTCGATATCCATCCAGAGCTTAAGAAACCTGCCGTTGAGATTGTAATGACTATGTTACATTCCGGTGGAAAATTCGATAAGAAAAGCTATAAGGTTTCTGGCGGATTGCATGGCATCGGAATTAGTGTAGTAAATGCATTGAGTGAATGGGTTGAAGTTATAGTACAAAGAGACGGGCATGTTTACAAGCAAAAATTTGCCTTCGGCAAAAAAGCAACTGAACTAGAAGTAATCGGCGATTCGCAGAATACCGGAACGCAAGTAACATTTCTTCCAGATAAAAATATTTTTGAAACAACAAATTTTCAATATGATATATTAGCCAATAGGCTTAGAGAGCTGGCTTTTTTGAATGCCGGACTGAAGATACAGATTATTGACGTACGCAATAATAAAGAAGAGACGTTTCAGTACGAAGGCGGTGTTAAGAGCTTTGTGCAATTCTTAAACAAGAGCAAAACTCCTATAGTTCAAGATGTGATTTATTTCAGGAAAGAAAAAGAGAAAACAGAAGTTGAAATAGCAATGCAGTATAATGACGGATATCAGGAAAATATATTTTCTTTCGTGAATAATATTAATACTATCGAAGGTGGAACTCATCTAGAGGGATTTAAGACAGCTCTGACAAGAACGATTAACACTTATATTGTAAAGAAAAAGCTTAATGGAAAAAACAATAACACAGGATTAACAGGAGAAGATGTTAGAGAAGGCTTGACAGCTATAATTTCAGTAAAAATACTAGAGCCTCAGTTTGAAGGGCAGACAAAGGCAAAACTAGGCAATTCTGAAGTTAAAGGATTAGTAGACTCGTTAGTTTACGAGAATCTGACAAATTACTTTGAAGAAAATCCAACTATTGCTATGCAGATTGTGGGAAAATCTTTGAATGCAGCAAGAGCCAGAGAAGCTGCCAAAAAAGCTCGTGAATTAACTCGAAGAAAATCTGTCCTTGAATCAGGAAGCTTGCCCGGAAAACTAGCAGACTGCCAAGAACGAGATCCTAGCAAATGCGAAATATTCCTTGTGGAAGGAGATTCAGCTGGAGGCTGTTTTTCTGGAGATACTAAAGTTACATTGGTAGATGGAAGAAATCTTACTTTTAAGCAACTTGTAGAAGACTTTAATCAAGGAAAAAGAAATTTTTGTTATTCTATTGATCAAAATAATAGTCTATCAATCGAGGAGATATTGTCACCCCGAATAACTAAGAAAGACGCTGAAGTCATAAAAATAGTTTTAGATAATGACGAAGAGATAATCTGTACACCAGATCATATGTTTATGTTAAGAAACGGTGAATACAAACAAGCAAAATATTTAACCAAAAATGACTCTTTAATGCCTTTAAATAAGATAGAAGTTGCAACTACTTATAATCATAAAATTAAAGAAATTATAAAATTAAATGAGCAGATAGATGTTTATGATATTGAAATACCAAATACACATAATTTTGCATTGGCTTCAGGAGTATTTGTTCATAACAGTGCAAAACAAGGACGTTCGAGAGAATTTCAAGCTATACTTCCATTAAGAGGAAAAATTTTGAATGTTGAAAAGGCCAGAATTGACAAGATTTTCGAGAATAATGAAATATCTATTTTAATACAGGCGCTTGGCACAAGTATAGGAGAAGAATTTAACATTAATAAATTAAGATACCACAAAATAATAATAATGTCAGATGCTGATTCTGATGGAAGGCATATAGCATGTTTAATACTGACTTTTTTTTACAGATATATGAGATTACTAATAGACAAAGGACATCTTTACCTAGCTATTCCCCCCTTATACAAGATTAAAAAAGGAAAACAGGAATCTTATATTTATAGTGACGAAGAGTTACAGAAAATACTTGATGAAGACCCCGGAGTTGAAATTCAAAGATATAAAGGACTTGGAGAAATGAACCCAGAACAATTATGGGAAACTACAATGAAACCTGATAATAGGATATTAAAAAAAGTAACTGTTGAGGATGCAATTCTCGCAGATCAAATATTTAGCACTTTGATGGGAGATCAAGTAGAACCAAGAAGAAAGTTCATATTCGAACACGCAGCAGAAGTAAGGAATTTGGATGTTTAAAATGGAAAAAAATATGCCTAGAAATATGGTGCAGCTTGACGGTCTAGAAAATATAATCTATTTTTCTAGTGATAGTCATGATGTCGGAGAAGTATTATGTTTGGAGGTTGAAAGAGGCATTGATTTTCTTTATCAAGTGTACCAGACTCCAAAAGAACAATATGCAACAATCAAAACCTATTATGCTAGAAGGATAAAATCCTAAGAAAATGGCTGAACAAATCCAAAACAGATTAATTGAGGAGGAGATGAAGGAAAGCTATATAGACTATAGCATGTCTGTTATAGTTGGAAGAGCCTTGCCAGATGTACACGACGGATTAAAACCGGTTCACAGAAGGATTCTCTACACAATGTACCAACTTGGTTTGGTACATAATAAGCCAACGAAGAAATCTGCTAGAATAGTTGGGGACTGTTTTGTTAAAGGAACTTTAGTTTTAACTAATAAAGGTTTGGTAGAAATTGAAAACATAAAAAGAGGCGATATAGTTTATACTAAAAATAGTAAAAACAAAGTTACAGAAATCTATGAACTGCCCGTAAAGCCGATTATCAATATAGAATTGAAAAATGGAGTCTCTGTATCTGCAACCCCTTCTCAAAAATTTAAAATTATAAATAAAGAATTAAAATTTATTTGGAAGGAGGCAAAAAATTTAACTGAAGATGATTATGTAGTAATTAGATCGGAATATCCTAATATCAAAAAACTTATGTATCTTGGAAAATTAAACAATAAAAAAATTTATCTTAATGAAAATATCGGCTACTTGCTGGGTCAATTGATTTCAGATGGCTGGGTCGAACATGGTAATAAGAGAGGCTATCCTTTAAGATGTGGATTCTCTTCATCTTCTAAATCAATAATTGAAAAATTGGTTGAAGTAATAAAGCTAGAGTTTGATTATAACATTACTATAGAAGAACGCAGTTCTGAATATAAGAATTCTGAAACTCAGTTATTGTTAAAAAAAATGTATACATTGAGAATTCATTCCAGCGAAATTAACGAGTTATTAGTCTCAAAATTTAAATTGCATGATGCAATAGCTGTTACGAAGCATATTCCCACTCAGATAATGAAGTCTCCGAAGAGTGTGGTATACTCTTTTATTAGCGGATTAATTGACGAGGATGGAAGCGTTCATTCTGAACGATTTGTAATTCATTATGGATCTGTATCTGAAAAATTGATTGATGGCCTTCAGATATTACTACAGCATCTAGGAATTTTAACTAAAAAATATGTTAATAATAATATGGAAGGTCACAGATTTTTTAATACTTTTATTAAACCGAATTATCCATTTTATTATTTAGAAATCCATTCAAGATTTGCCCTTACCCTCTCCAAGTATCTAAGTCTGCACGAAGAAGAAAAATCTAATCGTATACATAATATGTTAGTTTTCTCTGACTATGTAAAAACTAGCGCTTTTGACACAATACCTAATGCTGGTAACGTCTTTTTTAAGGAATTTAGTGAAAAACATATAGGCGGCGGATGGTATAAAGACAATCAAGGGAGAAAATTTCGATTAGGAATAAAATATAAGAATGGGACTAAGATAAGGTATTGTAAACATATAAAAGAAAAGAACTTGGGCAGAAACCAAATACTTGACTGGGGAGTACTTAATAAATTAAACAAACTTGGATCTAAACATTTTAATTTTGTAAATCAAACTTTAGAAAATAATCTATTTTTTATTAAAATCAAAAATATTAAACAAGTTACCGAAGAAAAAACTTATGATATTCAAGTAGAAAAAACACATGAGTTTTTAGCTAATGGTATAGTTTCCCATAATTGCCTCGGAAAATATCATCCTCATGGAGATATATCTGTTTATGATGCCTTAGTAAGAATGGCTCAAGATTTTTCTCTTAGATACCCATTAATAATTGGCCAAGGAAATTTTGGATCAGTTGATCAGGATCCAGCAGCGTCAATGAGATACACGGAAGCAAAATTAAGCAAGATAGGCGAAGAACTCCTTGAAGACTTAGAAAAAGAGACAGTAAAGTTTGTTCCTAATTTTGATAATTCAACCAAAGAACCTGTTGTACTGCCTAGCAAATTCCCTAACCTTTTGCTAAATGGAACGAGTGGAATTGCCGTCGGAATGGCAACAAATATGCCTCCGCATAATATGGCAGAAGTTGTAGAAGCGACAATAAAACTAATTGATAATCCAGAAACTGTGCTAGAAGAACTGATGCAATCAATAAAAGGTCCTGATTTTCCGACAGGTGGTTTAATTCTTGGAAGAAACGGAATATTAAATGCGTATAAAACGGGCCGCGGCCAGATAAAATTAAGAGCTAAAGTTAGCATTGAAGCTAAAAGATTGATAGTTACTGAAATTCCTTATCAAGTTAATAAATCAATTTTAATAGAGGGCATAGCAGATTTAGTAAGAGACAAAAAAATAGACGGCATCTCAGATATAAGAGATGAAAGTGACAGAAAAGGAATGCGCATCGTAATTGAACTCAAGCAAAACACTAATCCTGAAATAGTATTGAATCAACTGTATAAGCATTCCCAATTTCAAACAACATTTGGCGTGATTAATCTGGCCTTGGTTGCTGGCCAGCCAAGAGTTTTAGACTTGAAAAGCCTGATTAATAGCCATATAAAACACAGGAAGAGAATAATAACAAGACGAACGCAATTTGATTTAAAACAGGCTGAAGACAAGGTACATCTTCTTGAAGGATTAAAAATTGCTCTGGCAAATATTGATCAGGTTGTAAAAACCATTAAGAGCAGCAATTCTGTCGAAGACGCCAGAAATGCATTAATAAAGCAGTTTAATCTTAGCGAGAAACAATCTGTTGCAATTCTTGATATGAGGCTACAGAGATTAACTAGTCTTGAAACAAGCAAGGTAAAGAAGGAACTTGATGAACTTCTGAAATTGATCGTTGAGTTAAAAAGTATATTGGCTGATGAAAAGAAAATTTATGATATAATAAAAAAAGAACTTCTTGAATTAAAGCAGAAATACTCTGACAAGAGACGAACTGAAATTACTGATTCTACAGATGAGGATATTGATGATGAAGACTTGATAAAAAAAGAGGATGTAGTTGTCACAATGACTCATCAAGGATATGTTAAAAGGACTTCTACTGAGCTCTATAAGCAGCAGAAAAGAGGCGGCAAAGGAATTATCGCGACAGAAACCAAGGAAGAGGATTTTGTAGCGCATTTGTTTGTTACTAACACACATAATTACATATTGTTCTTTACAGACAAAGGAAATGTATTCTGGCTTAAATGCTATAAGGTTCCAGATGCATCTAGATATAGCAAGGGCAATAATATGGTGAATCTAATCAGCCTTGAAAAAGATGAAAAAATAACCGAAATGATCCCTATAAAAGAGTTCAGGGAGAACATGTACTTGCTGATGGCGACCAAGAAAGGGGTTCTAAAGAAAACAGGGCTAATGGAGTACAGCAATCCAAGAAAGAATGGGATTATTGCCATAAACTTGAGAGAAAATGACAGGCTAATTGATGTAAAACTCAGCGATGGAGAGCAAAAATATATTATAGCCACCAGAAACGGATTGGCAGTGAAGTTTGATGAGAAAGATGTCAGAGCCGTTGGAAGAAATGCAACTGGAGTAAGAGGAATTAAACTTCAGGGCAATGATGAAGCTATAGGTTTAGAACTTGCAACTAATGACCATGATACTTTATTGACTGTTACGGAAAAAGGACATGGCAAAAGGTCTTTGATTGAAGATTATAGATTAATAAAAAGGGGCGGAAAGGGAGTTATTAACATTAAAACTTCCGAGAATGGAAAAGTCGTGGCTATAAAGACTGTAAATGATAATAGTGAATTAATACTAATCACAAAAAAAGGAATCTTGATAAGAATAAGCTTGAAAGACATTAGGACTATTGGCAGAAATACACAAGGCGTGAGAATAATGAAATTAGATCCTAGTGACAAGTTAGTCAATGTTGCGCATATAATAAATAATGGTAATCATGCTGATGACAATAAAAAGAATAAAACAAGTTAATGAGTTAATAAATTAAATTTTATTCTACGATATTAGAGTAGCCTATTAATCTCCATCTGGAACCGAGCATTCTAGAAATCGTAATTCTATCTTCTTTATCTGCGCAGACTGATATCTTCAGTTTTACATAGATTAGATTTTTCTTCAACTCAACTACTGTACCTATAGTTGCTGCAGAGTTGACATTAAGCATTAATATTTCACCTTTCTTTATTGGATCTACAACTAGTTCTTTTTCTGTTCCAACAATCCTCTCAAGCAGTTTTGGCTGCAAATAGAATTCATACCACACTCTTGGCAATTTATTTATATGGCCAACTACATTTCCGGTCAATGAATCTGACTTAACAAGGCTCGGGTCAAGCTTAGTCAAAACACCTATGGATCCTCCTGGACCAACTTCATCTACTTTTTCTTCACCTGTCCTTAAATCAATAATTTCTGTAATTATCGGCTCCCAGAAAGTCTTTCCCTCTTTTGAAACCTTTAATCCGGGCCTTATCTCTATTTTTTCGCCAGTCTTTAAGGTGCCCTGCTTTAAAGCGCCGCCAAGAACACCACCCACTAAACTGTCTATCTCTGCACCAGGCTTGTTTATGTCGAATGACCTGGCAATAAACATTATAGAATCCTTATTTGGATCGCGAACAGGGGTTTCAAATCTTTCGCAGACATTCTTAATTAATAAATCTACATTAATCCTGTGCTGCGCAGAAATAGGTATTATTGGAGAGTTCTCTGCTATTGTGCCTTTTATAAATATCTTTATCTGATTGTAGTTATTTAAGGCTTGCTCTTTAGTGACTAAATCTATTTTGTTTTGCACTATGATGATATTTTTCACCCCGACAATTGACAGTGCAACCAAATGTTCTTTAGTTTGAGGCTGCGGACATTGTTCTGCCGCACTAACTAACAATATAGCTGCGTCCATTATAGCTGCCCCGCTTAGCATCGTTGCCATTAATGTTTCGTGCCCTGGAGCATCGACAAAAGATATTTTCTTTACTGGAATAGTTTTGTTTCCGCAATTGGGACATTTTTTTTCTGTTGAATAGCATTCTGGATCGTTGCAATTTGAACATTTGTAAAAAACAGAATCTGCATATCCAAGCCTTATTGTTATGCCTCTCTTGATTTCTTCGCTATGGGTGTCTGTCCATCGCCCCGATAAAGCCTGTGTTAATGTCGTTTTTCCATGATCTACATGTCCCACCAAGCCAATATTCATCTCTGGCTGTACTGGGATTTTTTTATTTTCAGAAATAGTTTTCTCTTTATGAATTTGCTTTACGGTTTTATCTTTAGTTGAGCTTTTTTTAGGCATTTTTATGAAAATAATTCAATGAGCCGGGAAAAATAGTTTAAGCTCCTGGTTTTTCCAATTTTTTTTCTTTGGTGTCTTCAGAAGCTTCTTTTGGTTTTATTCCTAGGCTATCTTCAACTGATTTCGAGCCATATTTGGTGATTTTCAAATTTACTGAATGGACTGAGCTGTTTATTGTGTTGCCCATCATAGTTTTTCTTGTCTTTTGACCGTGCTTAAGGCCTCTAACTCCAGGGCCGTGGGAAACATATGGTCTTTTTCTTGCAGAGCCTTCAATATCAAAGCGCATTGGAAATCCTGCATCATCGCTACCGCCCCTTAATTCTAGCTCGTAATCATTCAATCCTATAAAACCTCCGGAAACTTTCTGGCCTATCTTCAAGCCGTACAAGTTATTCGCATCACTTTCTGGAACCACTTTTGCATAAGTCTTGCCAGTTTTTACATCGTTTATCACAATCTTCAATTCTGCCATTATTCATAGTGAAAATTATGACTTTTTAAACCTTTTGAATGCTCTAAAATCTTCTTCTGTTCATCCAGAACAAGTGTAATATTGAAACTAAATTCTTTAATAATACTGATATAACAAGAAGAAATAGTTCTCTTTATTTAAAATTTGTTATATTTTTTAGTTTATTAAAAAAATTTAAAATTTAGGCGAAAATAACAACATTTAAATATAAGTTTTCATTAATTTTTAATAATAATTTATGATTCAAGAGGTGATAATCAACATGGCAAAGAAGAAGAAGAGAAGATAAACAATGTTTTTATTTTAAAATCGTCGGTAAGCGACGATTTTTCTTTTAAATTAACCCCAATTTCTTAAAAAAACATAATTTTAAAATACTATCTCTACTTAATTTTTTCATGAGAAATAAGAATCTGTTTGCTGCAATACTGTTAGTTTTCTTTATACTAGTCACGTCTAAAATAGTTATAGCTTATTTTGTCAAATCACCAACTGTTTTTGCCGATGAATACTACTATATGAAGATGGCCAGGAGCTTCTTTTACCATGGAAATTTTTTCATAGACAACACATTTACTGCTTCTTATCCGCCATTGTATCCTATGACTCTCTCGGTTTCTTATATGTTTCATGACATGAGAATTGTTTATTTTGCGATGAAAGTTATTAATGCATTAGTCTCGTCTCTAATTATATTCCCACTATACCTGTTGGCGAGAGAATTTCTCGACAGAAAAAATAGCCTCTTGATTTCTGGTATGATATCTATAATGCCACCTTTTTTTAGCATATCTCCGTACATATTAAGTGAGAATCTATTTTATACGCTCTTCGTTTTCAGCATATACTTTATCTATAAGGCTTTCTCTAAAAAAAGATTGAAATATGATTTCTTTGCAGGATTATTCATAGCATTAACAATGCTGACAAGGGTTATCGGAATAATATTAATTGCCATTTTTATTATAGTGCTGCTATTGAGGAGAAAAGATTTCAACATTAAAAAGACTCTTGTTGTTTTAATTCCCATAGTATTAGTCATACCATGGATTATGCTAGTTAATTTTTATCTAAGCCTTCCAGGAATAATAAAAAATACTGGATATGATCTTACGATAAGCAACATATTAAGCACAAAATATTTCATACATGCTTTTTTCTGGATTCCAATAATTCTTACATACTTCATCCTGGCTTCTGGATTCATATTTTTCGTCGCTTACTTGCTGTTCATGAACAAAAAATACCTAGATGACAAGCTAAAAATCTTCTATTCAATAACAACAGTCACCATTCTAATGTTCCTGCTTTTGGCGTCTTTTTATATCTTGGCTTATCAAGATCTAGATAATATCTTAATAGGAAGGCCGATAGAAAGGTATTTTGCACCAGTGCTTGCACTAATTGTCTTAAGTGGGTATATTGCAATATACAATAATATACTCAGAAAATCGTCTTATAAAAGTTTGTCTTTAATTGCAGTTCTGCTGTCAATATGTTTTTTGTTGTCAACACCACTAATATTGTACAGTTTATTTCCGGCAAATAACCCCTCTTTGATATACCTGGGAGTTATGTCGACTCTTATAAACATGAGCTTATATTATAAACTCCTTGTTTTTGGGATTATTTTTTTCATATTGCCATACATGGCAATACATCTTTATAGATTAAGGATGATTAATCTTGTCAGGATTTTTATAATATTTTTTGCATTAGTGAGCATCCTGGATTCTTCATTTACTATATTAAACTCAAACACAAGATGGTATACCTTAGAACAGACTAGACTAGGCTTGTGGATGAATGACTATGACAATGGCAAATCAACAATCTTATTCGACAAAATAGACATAAATAGAGATTTCAGATGGTCTAAGACCCTAGAGCAAAGAGAAAGATCGATAGGGGTAATAGGATTTTGGCTTAATAACGAAATAATCGTAGGAGATATTAACCTCGACAAAGCCAGAGCAGACTACATAATCTCGACTCAAAAATTAGAATACACAGTAGTAAATTACGGGAAAAGCAGCGACATTAGGAACATATACATATACAAAATTAATGATGCTTCTTTATAAATTCTTCAAATTTTCCCAGCATAAAGTCCATCCTTTGTTTGTCTATGCCAGGATAAACACCCACAAAAAAAGTATCGTACATAATCCTATTAGTATTGTTTAAGGTATCCACAACCCTATACTTAACATCTTTATAAGCTGGCTGTTTTGTAACATTGCCGCAAAACAACATTCTCGTTTCAATCATATAACTTTCCAGAAAATTAGTAATTTCGTCTCTAGTAAACTTATCTGTGTTTACTGTTATTGGAAATGCGAACCAAGATGGGTCTGCTTTTTTGACAGATCTGGGCATTATAAATTCGTCATATTTTGATAGTTCCTTGTACAATATTTTAAAATTCTTTCTTCTAGCTTCAGTAAACTTTGGCAATTTCTTCAATTGTTGCAATCCAATAGCCGGTTGTATATCTAATGGTTTCAAGTTATATCCAATATTGGAAAATATATATTTGTGATCATAGCCATGCGGCAAATCCCCTAGCTTCCAATCAAATCTTTTCTTGCAGGTATTAGACTTTCCAGGTTCACACCAGCAGTCTCTACCCCAATCTCTTAAAGAGTTTACTATTCTTTGAAATAAGGAATTATTTGTGATAACTGCACCAGCTTCTCCCTGGGTGATATGATGAGCCGGGAAAAAACTAAAAGTCGCTAAATCACCAAAAGTTCCGCATAATTTGCCATCATATCTTGAGTCTAGAGCATCACAACAGTCCTCAATTAAATAAAGATCATTTTTTTCTACAAATTCCATAATCACTTCCATGTCGTTAGGATTTCCCAAGGTATGTGGAATCACAATTGCTTTTGTCTTTCTAGACAGAGCCTTTTTCAAATCTTTAAGGCCCATATTATAGGTTCCAATTTCTGCATCTAAAAATACCGGAATTAAATTATTCTGTATTATTGGATTTAAAGTTGTAGGAAATGTTGTGGCTGGCGTAATTACTTCATCCCCCGGTCTTAACCTATCTTCTTCCTTTAACATTGGGGACTTTAAAGCAGAAACTGCCAACAGATTTGCGGAACTGCCAGAATTTGTTAAAGTTGTGCTTCTAACATTAAATAACTTAGAGAATTCCTGCCCGAATTCAAGATCCTTCTTTCCTACTGTGAGCATAAAATCTAAAACTGCATCGGTAGCTGCAATCATCTCATTTTCATCAAATATACGACCTGCATAATTCAACTTAGTTTCCCCAGGAACAAATTTCCTTTCTTTATGAACTAATTCGTAATATTGTTTTACTCTTTCAAAAATCTCGTTTTTCAGTTTTTCTGAGGCATCCATTTTTTTAGCTCTCCAGACTTAAGCATAGAAGAACACCATTCTATTGTTCTTTTCAATCCTACGCCTAATTCTGTGGTGGGTTGCCAGTCTAATAAATCCTTTGCTTTTTTGTTTGAGCAATAAAAGTGCATTGTTTCTCCAGGCCTGTATGGCAGAGAATCATCTATTTTTGACCTTGATTCGGTTAATTTTAGAATTAATTTCACAGTATCAATAATCTTACGCTCTTTCCCGGAACCGATGTTTATTATTTCTCCAATTGCCCTTTTTGAGTATGCAGCTTTTAGGTATGCTTCTACAACATTTTCTACGTAAATAAAGTCCCTAGTCTGCTCCCCCCTTGTCATCTGAAAATCCTTATTTTGCAAGGCTGAAATTATTGACGAAGGAATAAGCATGTTATTGACTTGTTTTGGGCCATAAGTTAAGAAAGGCCTTAATGTTGTTATAGGGAGTTTCTGTGTTTCATATAGCATTTTGCAATAATAAGTTGTTGCCACTTTTGAAGCTGAATATGGGGAGACGGGCGTAGGTGTTTGATCTTCGCTGAATGGCACTTTACCATTGCCATATTCTTCACAAGTTCCTGTGTTGACAAAAACATTATATTTTATGTTACTTAATGCATTTAACAAATTTAAAGTGCCCATTAAATTATTGTTGATATTGTCTTCTAATAAACTGATGTCCCTAGAGACATTGGTTTCCGACGCTAAATGGAATATTATTTCTGGCTCTATGCTTTTAACTGACTTCCTCAATAAATCCTTGTTTGTTAGGTCAACTTTAAAAAATTTGATTTTTTTTATTAAATCATTTATTTTTATTGAATTTCCGCTTCTAGAAAAAACCGAAACATCCGCATTTAATGAAACTAATCTTTCTGTAAGATGGCTCCCTATAAAGCCATTGCCGCCAGTTACAAGAACTCTTGTTTCTGAAAAATTTTTCATGCTAGTCATGGGTTATGTTTAAAATAGTTTATATACCATTCTATTGTCTTCTTTAAACCACTCTCTAGGCCATATTCAGCCCGCCAGTCCAGAACTTTTAATGCCTTTTCACTAGACAAATACTGGTGCTTTATCTCGTGTTTTGCCTCATTCAATATAACAGGTTTTAGATTGGATTTCATCAGCTTTAGTATCAAATTAACAAGTTCGAGTACACTTACCTTATTTTTTATGCCAAAATTGAATGCTTCACCATGAATTTCTTTTCTGTCTAGATTGCCAGCCAAAACCAGGCATCCTTTTACTATATCTTCAACATAGATGTAGTCTCTTACATAAGTGCCATCGCTTCTTATTACAGGTTTCTCCCCGAAATAAGCGGATTTTATTGTCCCCGGAATTATCCTATTAAAGTTTAGGTCTCCACCACCATAAATATTGCCACATCTCGTTATTGCCACAGGCAGTCCATAGGTCTTAAAATAGGAAAACGCAATCAAATCAGTGCATGACTTAGAAACATCGTAAGGATTTTCTCCCCTTAGAGGCATATTTTCGGTATAGGGCAGGGTTTTATGGCTTCCATATGCCTTATCGCTAGACGCTACAATTATTCTTTTTACTAAATTGGATTTTCTTACTGCTTCCAAAATATTCCATGTTCCCTCTACGTTTGATTTAAATGTAGATATTGGATTCCGATTTGCTGTGCCTACTATAGCCTGGGCCCCCATATGGAATACGGCTTCTGTTTCATATTCATTCAAGGACCTTTCTAAAACAAAGTAATCCAGTAAGTCTCCGTTTACAACATTTACATTGTTTATAATGCCTGAAGTAAACAGGTAAGAACTAGGAACTTTGTCTCTTAACAATATAGTTACATTTGCTTCTCTCTCAACCAATGCCTTAGTCAACCAAGACCCCAAGAAACCAGATGCCCCGGTTATAAATACATTCTTGTCTTTCCAGTAAGACTTTTGCATATGCCTTATAATTAAGAAAGATTTATAAAATAATTACTTCTCTTATGATTGGTTAACACTAAACCTCTTCTTATTATACTGTTTACCCTGTCTACAAAAATTCTGGGTTCTTTACTTCATAGCCTTTTAAATTTCTTTTTAAAGCCTCTAAGATGTTAGATGCTTTTTTGGTATTTTTCCTAACTCCTCAGCGTAATGAGATACAAATTTTTTTCTTGCTTCTATGTCTTTCCTTCAGGTATGAAAGCATTAACCCCATCTATCTTTACCTAATTTTAAATTTTTTTGAAGTAATTTCTTGACAGTATCTGGAACTTCATGCTCATTTAAGAAAATATAATGACTTATATCTAAAAATCTTCGTCCAGATCTGACATCTGTAAGGGCAAGTTCAAGGTTTCTTCTTGCCGAATTAGTAGATGGATATCGACTTAGGTCGAAATATTCTGGTTCTTGCCCAAAACCGCAACTATATAATTGAATTACAAGCACGTCATTAAATGGAAAAAGAGTCCTTATAAATCTGTTCGTACTATTTGTAGGTATTCTTTTATAAATGCTATACTTTATTGTTCTTGCATCATATTCATCAGCATTGTTCAATTGTGATTCTTGTAATTCTAAATAATGGTCTTCTCCAAGCTCTTTTAATATTGTTTCCAAAATATTGTCAGCTTGAAGCATTTTTAATCACTATCATTTATATATTATGTAATATATATCTTAAACAAACGGTATTTAAATCTTTCGTTTATATTCTCTTTCTTTACTTCCACACTTTCCAGAACGCATTGCCAGAATTCCAAATTTTGTTTAGCATCTCATAGTCCCTATGAGTGTCCATACATTCCCAAAATCCATTATGTGGGTATGACATTAATTCCTTGTCCTTTGCTAATTTTATGAGCGGATCCTGTTCAAAGACATCATTCTCTCCAATATAGTCGAAAACATCCTTTTTCAGAACAAAAAATCCGCCGTTAATCCATCCGTCCAATTTTGGCTTTTCTTTAAATGATGTAATTATTCCCTTATCATCAAAGGTTACTATACCAAATCTTGACATAGGTTGTATCGAAGTTAGAGTTGCTATTTTTTTGTGATTTAAATGGAATTTGTAGAGTTCGTTTATATTTATGTTAGCTAGTCCATCCCCATATGTCATGAAAAAATTGTCATCGTCAATATATTTTTCTACCTGTTTAATCCTGCCACCAGTATTAGTTTCCAGGCCTGTCTCTACAAAAGTGATCTTCCAGTCTTCTAGTAGATGATTGTTGTGGTAAAAGTGAGTAGAATCTCTATTAGCCAGGTTTAATGTAAAATCATGTTTTAGCAAGTCATATGTCATAAAGAAGTTCTTTATTTCATGTCCTTTGTAACCAAGGCACAATACAAAATCCTTATGGCCAAAATGAGAATAGATCTTCATTATATGCCATAGTATAGGCATATTACCGACATGAACTAAAGGTTTTGGTACAAACTCAGTATGTTCCCTCAATCTAGTCCCTTGACCTCCACAGAGAATCACAGTTTTCATCAGACAATTTAGAGAAGTGAATGTTTTTTAAAGCTTTTTATTGTAGCCAAAAGTATTTATCGCACTATATAATAAACCAATTTATCTTACCACCCACCTTCTTTTTCTTGGTATAAGCTTGCTAATTCTCCTATCCCAAAACCGCATAAAGAAGCTAAAGACAAAGCGCCTGGATGTAATAAATACCTATCTTCGTCTTTTCTAGGTCTACTAACAACTACACCCCTATAATTTTGCTTTATAAAGAGTCGGATGTCGGCTGCAGCATTTGGTATGAATACTGGTGAGTCATGCTCTTGCTTGTCTGGATCTAGATTTGATCGCCACCTGTTTAGTAGTTGTTCTCTGTTTACTTTAACATTAACTTTGAATACATACGTCGGTCCTTTGTCTATTACATAATCATAAATTCTTGAATGCAGAACAGCAGATGCTATATCTTCATCTCTGATACCAAACTCTTTTATTAATTCTTCTTGTCTAAAAATATCATATGCAGTCACTAAACCCTTTTTGAAAGGTTCTGTTGCTTTCAACGCTCCAGCATTTATATGGTAGGTATTTTGATAGGAAGCGCCACCCCTTAAACCAATCATAACATTACCATTTTGGGCTTCTTCCTCTGGACTAGTGATTATAACACCTCCAACACTTACATTTCTTACGGGTCTTTCAACATCAACTCTCATTAACTGAGTTTCTATGCTATGCCTGGGTGCCAATTTGATATGAACCACACCACCACCTAAAACTCTGTGCTCTAATTCCCCAGCTGCAACCTCATTCCACCAAGGAATAGAAGTTTTAGTAACTAAATCATAATCTATTTCGAGAATTTCAAATACCCTCTTAAATCTTGAATCATCCCAAAATTTTCTTTTAACGGTTTCTCCCATATCACCAAGCTTGAATGTATTCATATCTTGCCCTGTTGACTTTTTATACCAATTTTCAACATCTGTTCTTAATTCCTTTAATGAAGCATATATTTCCGCAAATGGAATTTCTTGTCCTTTGCTGTCTTGTCTGCTATCAGAGTAGGTATGAGTTAGATTTACTGGTGTTACTCCATCATAAATGAGTATTGCCTCATCAGAAAATATTTTTTCAGGGCTTATTACCATTTTAAAGTAGTAAACATAGAAAAGCTTATAAAAGTTCTGATTTTAAAATTTTCATGAATAAAAGTAACACATTAATATTATTCGATGTTGGCGGAGTCTTATTAAGATTGGACTACGGAAGTTTCTATAAAAAAGCTGCCGAATTTTCTGGGGAAACTGCAGAAGAATTTGGGTCAAGATATAACGAAAGCAAACTGGAATATTATGCACTCATCGGCAAAGTTTCAGCTTCACAGTATATCGAAAAACTAAGAAAACTTATAGGTAACAATGACTTATCTGATGATGGAATAAGAGGTGTAGTAAGCTATTGTTGGCCATCTCAAATAACCGAAAACATAGAACTAAAAAGAAAATTATTTCAGGTAGGTTACAATGTTGGGATATTATCCAATATTTACGATTTGGCTCTTGAAATCATAGCTGGAAAATTTCCTGAAGTTTTTGAAACTTATGAAACTGATGCACCGAGAATATATTCTTTCGAAGTTGGGGCGATAAAACCAAACTTAGATATTTATAGATTTTTTGATATGTATGAAAATGTCATATTTATTGATGACAAAATTAGTTATATAGAACCAGGGATATCTAATTTTGGATGGAATGGTATTTTATTCACACCTTTCATAGATAACTCAGAATCTATAAGAAACATTCATAGGGAAAATATTGGCCAAAAAAATATTGGTATTCTTGTTGCAAATTCCCCCGAAGAGTTAAAGTCTAGGTTGTGTGGTTTAGATATAACAATCAAATAAATATTTCATCTATTTTTTAATGTTTCGTGGTATATACTTTCCAAATTTCTTGTTTGTACATCATTATTGAACTCTTTGAGGATATAGTTTCTTCCCTCAATGCTAAATTTCTGCCTTAACTTTGGGTTTTCTGCTAGGTCTATCATTTTTTCTGCTAGCTTCTCTATATTTTTCTGCTCAACTACGAATCCTGTTTTTCCATCCAAGACAATTTCAGAGTTTCCCGCGTCTTCAAAAACCACACAAGGAATGCCCCTAGCTTGAGCCTCCATCAAAACTATCGGAGTGCCTCCATAATCATTTGTGGTAGTAATGCTAGGCAATAAGAATATGTCAGCTTTATTAAACTCGTCAAAAGTTACTTGTCTAGGATTAACTGCTTTTAAATTATTTATGAACTCAACATTTTTCTCAAGTTTTAAATCTTTTGTCAAGTTCATTAGATAGGCCAATTGAGGGCCGTCACCAACCAATGATAGTTTACATTTTGGATATTTTTTAACTACTTTTGCAAAAGCCTTGATTCCGTAATCTATGCCTTTCTTTTCTATAAACCTGGCCACACTTAAGAACCTAATTTCGTTTTTGCTAACTGAAGGTTTTTTGTAGCTAAATTTTTTGCAATCTATCCCCAGATGATGTACTTTAATCTTATTTTTATCAATCCCTATGTCTATTAACATTTTTTCCATATCTTTGCTTAATGCAAGAATTAGTTCTATGTTTTTTAGCATTGGCCTGTACAAATTAAAGTTTTGCTTGCAATTTAATATATCTTTTCCGTAAAAGGAAACAATAATGGGTGTTTTTTTTCCTGTAATAAATCTAGCCATGTAGGCTGCAAATCCTGCAAAAACCATCTGTGCGTGCACCAAATCGTATTTTTTCAAGTCTTTGGATATAGTTTTTAACAAGGTTATTCCAAGCATGGGCACTTGAACTTTTGCAAGAAAACTCTTTTGGAGGTTTACATGTATGCCCTCCCCGTAGGTAAGTCTTTGGTATTTCGGGTGGGGCATATAACTAACCCTCTCTACAAATATATTCTCTATTTTTTCTTCTAAGGGAGCTCTAACATCAGAGGGAGCCACTACTTTGAACTCTATGTCATTTAACCTCTTAAACATGTCAAGTATAAAAGTTCCGTTGACATCCCCAGAAAATCTGGGAAAGGCCGTTGTTGGTGCCAAGACTTTCATAAAAACAAATATATAGGCAAAGTTTTTAAATTTAATCTATTGTGAAGCCCCATGAACAAGGATGAGAACATAAGGAAAATAATTACTGGATCTCTGATAGTGATACTTGGACTTATAGTAACAAAACTCCTTGGATACATATTTAGGTTGATAATAGCAAGATTCGGGCCTGAACAATACGGACTTTTCTCATTGGGGTTAAGCATAGTAACTATAGGATCACTAATTGCATTAATGGGCTTGGATAGAGGAATATTAAGGTATGTCTCTTACTATATTGGAAGCAAAGACAATACAAAAATAAGGGGAACAATAATATTTGCATTTAAGGCCACTATAATCTCCGGCTTGTTATTGGCAATAATTATTTTTTTCCTCGCGCCTATAATTTCAACAAAGATATACCATAATAATGGCCTAATAAGCATAATAAAGATATTGGCTTTTTCCATACCGGCATATGTGCTTAGCGAGGTGTGCCTTTCAATAATCAAGGCGTATAGAGAAGTAAAATACATGGTTTACTCAAAAAACATGCTGGAAGGCATAATAAAAATCATTTTATCCCTAATAGCAATTTATCTTGGGTACAGCATATTCGGGGTGAGCATAGCCTATACATTATCTTTGTTTTTTACATTTATTATAAGTTTATATTTCATAGAGAAAAAAATCTTCCCTTTCTTAAAGGACAATGTAAAGGCACAGTACAACAATAAGCAATTGCTCGTATTTTCGCTGCCACTTCTCCTTAACAATATAATGGAACTTACTTTAATTTCAACAGACACGCTTCTTATAGGCTATTTCCTGTCTAGCAACTATGTAGGAATTTACAATGCTGCATTTCCAACTGCTGCCTTGGTAATGAGCATTCCAGTATCGATACTTACTATATTCACACCTACAATAGGGAAGCTTGCAGGAGAAGGAAATATCGAAGAACAAAAGAAAATATTCAGGATTAGCAGCAAATGGATTTTTTTTGTGTCATTGCCAATAAGCCTGATTTTCATATTTTTCTCTAA
>ERZ1292629.1403-Hain-H43-01um-R1-1403-length-23530-cov-4_pt2 | contig 20326 bp, 15 predicted proteins | sample MGYA00564399_ERZ1292629 | MGnify/ENA primary metagenome ERZ1292629 (study PRJEB36523, sample SAMEA6512636) | groundwater metagenome | collected 2019-01-08 | study: AquaDiva: Metagenomics assemblies of 32 groundwater samples | reverse complement strand
CGGAACGCGATCCCGCCGCACCCGAACTGGCGTCGCGCAGCCCGAACAGGTTGCGCGTCGTTTGGCCGGTGCCGACGAAATTCTGCACCCGCTTTTCGAACACGCCCGCCGAAATATAGCTGGACGGCTTGTAATACCATTCGAACGAAAGATCGAGATTGTCCGAAATCAGCGGCGCCAGACGGGCGTTGCCAGTCGACCCACTGGCGACGCCGCCGAGCGCGATCGGACGCGGCGGCGTGCCGACCGACGTGGCGACGAACAGATTGCCATAATCGGGCCGGGCGATGGTCTTGCTGAACGAGAAGCGACCGATGAAATTCTTCGCCAGCTCGATCTGGAAATCCATCGCGGGCAGGAAGTTGTTGTAGCTGCCGCTGTCGGAGATGGGCTCCACCTGGTCAGAGACGGACACGACGAAGTCATTGTCCGCCGTCCAGGTGATACCGTTGGGTATGGCGATCAGCGACGTCGACTTGACCTTCGTGCGTTCATAGCGAGCGCCCACAACCAGCGTAGCGTTGCGGCCGGCCAGTTCGCCCTTCCAGGTCAACTGGCCATAAGCAGACCAGATGTCTTCTTTGACGCGATTATCTTCCCGGTTGGTGACACCCACCGCGTTCCCGAGCGCCGCATAATAGGGCGACAGCGCATTATACAGGTCGACAGCATTGCCCTGGAACGCGACCAGTGTCGCCCCCTGCCCCTTGGCATCGAAATTGTCGAATTTGCAGACGAGGCAATAGGTCTGCAGGACGCCGGGCGCCTGGCTTTCAATGTCGCCGACATTACCGATACCCCAGTCACCCAGAGTCTGCTGCGTCTGGGTGCGGGCCTGCCGCATCTTGGACGTGCGATAATTGCCGCCGACATCGAACCGGCTGCCCAGATCATCCAGTTCCCAGCCGAGATCGGCCCGGATTTCGTTGAGCCGCTGGCGTTGTGAAGAAGAGACCGTGCGCCCCATCTGCGATCCGAGGTCGCCAAGATCGAGCTGGCCGTTCCCATTAGGGCCACGGCCCGGCACCGCATCATTGATGACAATCGACTGAACAGGAATGACACCGCTGAAATCCGCCGACTGCGACGCAACGACAGGTGCGCCCAGGCCAACCAGCGTCGAACTGACGCCATTGGGATTGTTCGGGGAGCTTTGTGCCAGGCCGGTATGGCCGTCGATCGACAGGGTGACGCGGTCGTTGATCTCCCACTTCGCATTCAGGCCATAATCCTGGAGCCGGTTGCGTACCCCGCGATATGCCTGCTCGAAGGCCGCGTCCTTAACGCCCGCAATATTCTCCTGCAGAAATGTGGTGGTCGCAATGACAGGATTGCCGTCGAACTCCACCTGCGCGAAGGGGCGATTGAACCAGTTGCCCTGGCTCGCGCGCTGTTCACTCTGCTTGTTCTGCGCAAACAAGGCATCGGCGGTGAAGGTCAGCGTCTCGGTCGGGCGGAATTGTACGACCGCCGATCCGTTGATGCGCTCGCGCGAACCCTGCGAATAAAAATAGCTGCTGTCATTGGGCACTGACACCAGGGTGTTCGGGTCGGTCGGCGCGTTGCTGATCTGGGTGCTGTCATTGACGAAGCCATTGGCCGGATCAGCAAACTGGCTGTAGCGACGGATGTTCCAGCCATTGACCGTCGCACCGCGGGTCGAGAAATTGCGCTTCTGGTAGCTGCCGAAGATCGACACGCCGAACACTTCATTCTCGTCGCGCCAGCTCAGCAGGCCCGATGCTTCCGGCGTGATCTTGGCCGGGTCGCTCAGGCTCTTCTCGACGCTGGTGTCATAGAGCGCCTTGACGCCGATCGTGCCGCTGAAGCCCGCCTCGCGCGCGTCGAGCGGCTTGCGGGTGATGACGTTGATCGACGCGCCGATGCCGCCCGACGGGATCGCGGCGCGACCGGTCTTGTAGACTTCCAGCGTGCTGACGCCTTCCGATGCCAGATAGCCGAAGTCGAAGGAGCGGCTGGTGCCCGAAGAATAATCGGCATTGGAGTCGCCGCCAACGGTGGTGACATTGGCCGATGGCAGCGCGCGCCCGTTCAGCGTCACCAGGTTGAAGCCGCCGCCAAAGCCGCGGACCGTGACCTGCGACCCTTCGCCATTGACGCGGTCGATCGACACGCCGGTGATACGCTGCAGCGATTCCGCCAGGTTGGTGTCGGGGAACTTGCCGATATCTTCGGCCGAAATGGCATCGACCACGCCGCTCGAATTGCGCTTGATGTCGATCGCGCGATCAAGGCTGGCGCGCACGCCGGTGACAATGATGTCGGCTTCGGCATTCTGGACGGCGGCGTCCTGCGCCTGCGCCACCGTTGGTGTAACGCTATACGTTAGCGCTATCAGAGACGCGCAACGCATGAATCTGGAATATGGTAAGCCCATTTCAGAATCCTCCCTTTTTTAACAGCCCGCCCACATCGAGCCTTATTGGACGCTCATGCTAGCCTAATGGCCAGCGTTGTCAATTATGATGCTATGATCGGTTAAAGTCCCTAAGGGTTTGATTTACAGATTTATATTTTACTGAAAATAATGGTTTTTTATGTTTTATTGTGCATTGCAAAAATATTCTACCGATGCGTATTTTTTGACTAGACTAATTCTGCGGGACAATAGCGGCGCAGGAATTCGCGATGACTGGGCATCTCCGCCACGACCCCGGCAATGTCCTTGCGCATCCGCGCCAGTTCCTCGCGCAGCTGCGGTTCGGGCATCATCGCCGCGACATGATGATAGCCGCGCGGGTGCATGCCCTGACCCAGCAGCACCGATGACCAGCTGTCGACGCGGAACAGCTCATGCCCCAGTTGATAGGCGCGGCCATTTTCCTGCCACAGCGCCAGCCTTTCCTTCAGGCTGTCGGGTATCTCCATCGTCCGGCAATGATCCCAGAAAGGGGAATCGTCGCGCTGGGTCACATGATAGTGAAGGATGATGAAATCGCGGATATTCTCGAACTCCAGCCGTGACTTGCGGTTGAAATGGTCGAGCAGCGCGTCGTCGAACCCGTGGAAGGGGAAATCCTCGATCAATCGCGTCACCGCCGCCATCATCAGGTGGATGCTGGTCGATTCGAGCGGCTCGATGAAGCCGCCGGCCAGCCCCAGGCCAACGCAGTTCTTGTGCCAGGCCCTGGTCCGCGTGCCGGTCTTGAACCGCACCAGCCACGGGTCGACGATCGGTTCCCCCTCGATTTCCGCCAGCAACCGGGCATGCGCCTCGTCGTCGGACATGAAATCGCTGGCGAAGACGAAGCCGTTGCCGTCGCGATGCTGCAACGGGATGCGCCAGCGCCAGCCCGCCTCATGCGCGATCGCCGAGGTATAGGGCTGGGCCGGACCGTCGGAGGTGGACTGGACCGCCACCGCGCGGTCGGTGCGGATCCACTGGCCCCAATCCTCGAAGCCGACGCCCAGCGCCTCGCCCAGCAGCAACGATCGAAAGCCGGTGCAGTCGATGAACAGGTCACCCTCGATCCGCGTGCCCGATTCCAGCACCAATGCCGCGATATGGCCGCTCTCGGGCGCGAGTTCGACATTGCGGATCTTGCCTTCGACCCGCTTCACCCCTGCCGGCTCGGCCAGGCTGCGCAGGAAGCGGGCATAGCGCGCCGCGTCGATATGATAGGCATAGCTGGGCGCGACCGAGCTGCTGAGCGACATGCGATTGGCCTCGCCCGCCACCCATTCCAGGCAATATTCGCCCAGCTCGCCGCCAAAGCCCTGCGCCCTGGCATGCAGCCAGAAATGGTGAAAATCGGCCATCCAGCTCCATTGCAGCCCGATCGTGCCGAACGGGTGGATATAGCGGTCGCCGACTCGCCCCCAATTCTTGAACTCGATGCCCAGCTTCACCGTCGCCTGCGCCTCGGCCATGAAGCGGTCTTCGCGGATCTTCATCAACTGGTGGAAGCCGCGGAAGGTCGGCACGGTGGATTCGCCCACGCCGATCGTGCCGATCGCGTCGGATTCAATCAGCGTGATGTCGATCAGCGGCCCCAGATGGCGGACCAGCGCGGTCGCCGTCACCCAGCCGGCAGTACCGCCGCCGGCGACGACAACCCGCTTCACCACCCGGTCGGACGTCGGAAAATCTGCATGCATGTCGGTCATTCCAGCGGAAGGGAAAACAGGATGGGGCGCTGCATCGGTCAGGCAGCACCGGGCGTGGCGACGGCGCGCGCGGCGGGGTCATCGTCCGGCCCGTCGGCAATCGCGCCGCCCAGCCCCTTCCGGCGCGCCAGCCGGTCGATCGCCGGAACCGTCATCATCGTCGTCACTATCGTCATCAGCGCCAGCATCGCGAACAGTTCCGGCCCGATGATGCCGCGCTGCAGGCCGATATTGATGACCAGCAATTCCATCAGCCCGCGCGCATTCATCAGCGCGCCGACAGCGAGCGCGGTGACATTGTCCTGCCCGGTCAACCGCGCCGCCGCCCAGCAGGCGCCCCCCTTGGCCAGGATCGATGCCGCCAGGATCGCCAGCGCGACCAGTGCCAGCGACAGGCTGCTGACCATCGTCACCTGCGTATTGAGGCCGGAAACGGTGAAGAAGATCGGCACCAGCAGACCGATGGTCGTCGGTTCCAGCCTGCGGGCCAGCCCCTGCGACAGGATGCCGCGCGGCATCGCCACCCCCAGCAGGAAGCCGCCGAACACGGCATGCAGCCCGGCCATGTCCATCGCCCAGGCGCAACCACCGAACAGCAGCAGCACGACCAGCAGCATGGCCGGTGTGACCCGCCCTTCCCGCTCTGCCCAGCGGGCGAGCGGCGCCAGCAGCCGGCTGCCCAGGAACAGCATGACGATCGCGAACAGCCCGCCGCCGCCCAGGGCCCGGACCGCGATCATCCCGTCCGCACCGATGCAGGCGAGCAGGATCGCCAGGATCGACCAGGCGATCGCATCGTCGATCGCCCCGGCCGACAGCGCCAGAGCGGCCAGCGGCGTGCCGCCCAGCCCCCGTTCGCGGATGATCCGCGCCAGCACGGGAAAGGCGGTGATGGAAATGGCGACGCCGATGAACAGGGTCGCCTCGAACGGCGTGACCGTTGGCCCGAACAGCCCCATGGCCGACAGCCAGGGCGTCAGCGCCACCGCGACCAGGAAGGGCGCGATGATGCCGCACAGCGAGACCGCAACGGCGCTGCCCGCCTGAAGATGGAAATGCGCGCGGCGAAAGCCGAGGCCGACCAGGAACATGTAGAGGCCGATGCCGGCCTGCGCGACAAATTGCAGCAGCGGCCGGGTCTCGATCGGGAAGAGCAGCGCCTGGGCCTGCGGCGCCAGCCAGCCAAGCAGCGAGGGACCAAGCAGGATGCCCGCGATCATGTCGCCGATCACCCGTGGCTGGTGCAGGAACCGGCCGACCAGCCAGCCGGACAGGCGACAGGCGCCAAGAATGACGACCATCTGCACCGCCGACGCCGCGCCGACATGGACCAGATCCATGCACCCCTCCTTGCCCCTGTCCGGTGCATGGGATCCCCGTTCCCCGCATCCGACGGGCTGGACAATGGCAGGATGGCGCGGGGGGACAAGTGTTTTTCGCACCCCGCCGCAAAAAATGGGAGCGCTACCCCAGATCGCGCCGGATCGCGGCCAGATCATCGGGCCGGTTGATGTTGGGCAGGACCAGCCCCGGCAGCGTCACGGCGCGCGCACCAATCCGCGCCAGCCAGCCCCGGATCGACCGGTTATTGTCCTCCGCCAGATGCGCGTCCAGCTCGGGCGCCAGCGCGGCCGGCCACCAGCCGAGCAGCTGCTGCCCGTCGAGGATCGCCGCCCGCTCGCCGATCAGCAGCGCGGGCAGCTCGGCCGGATAGAAGGGCATGTCGCAGCCGCTGGTCAGCACCCCGTCAAAGCCGTGGGCCTGGGCATGATGCAGCGCGGCGTTGAGGCCGCCCAGCGGCCCCATGTCCGGCCCCGGCCGGTCGGGCAGGCTGAGATAGGCTTCCTCGGTCCGGCCGCAGATCGCGATCGCGGCGACATGGGGAGAGAGCGCGTCGATCGCATAGTCAATCAGCCGCCGCCCGTCGAGCTGCGCCGCCGCCTTGTCGCTGCCGAAGCGGGTCGCGCGTCCGCCCGCCATTATCGCCCCCAACAGCCTGGCCATGCCCGCCCCTCCTGCCGATCCGGTCCCGTCTGCTTTGACATTGGCAGGGCACAGGGGCAAGGGTTCGCGCCGATGGCAGGCGCGCGCCGCGCGCCGCCCCTTCCCGGCGAGACCCCGATGCATCTGCATGATTTCGATATCGACCTGTTCCTGCGCGACTATTGGCAGCAAAAGCCGCTGCTGATCCGCAATCCCTGGGCGCAATGGACCAACCCGCTGGCACCCGAGGAACTGGCGGGCCTGGCCTGCGAGGAGGGCGTCGAGTCGCGGCTGGTGGTGCAGGCGGACGGCGACTGGAAAATGGAACAGGGGCCGCTGGCGGAGGATCGCTTCGCCGCGCTCGGCGCCAGCCCCTGGACCCTGCTGGTGCAGGCGGTCGATCATCAGGTGCCCGATGTCGCGGCGCTGATCGCCCCGTTCCGCTTCATCCCCGACTGGCGGATCGACGATGTCATGGTCAGCTATGCCAGCGACGGCGGCGGCGTCGGCCCGCATTTCGACCAATATGACGTCTTCCTGATCCAGGGCGCGGGCCGCCGCCGCTGGCGCATCGGCCAGGCGTGCGACGATAGCAGCCCGCTGCGCCCCCATGCCGATCTGCGCCTGCTGGCTGAATTCGACGCGACCGACGAATGGGTGCTGGAACCCGGCGACATCCTCTATGTCCCGCCCGGCATCGCCCATGATGGCGTCGGGGTGGGCGATGATTGCATGACCTATTCGGTCGGCTTCCGCGCGCCGGCGCGCAGCGAACTGATCGAGGGCTGGACCGACCGGCTGCTCGAAGGGCTGGGCGAGGATGATCGCTATGCCGATCCCGCTTTGGCGCGCCAGGCCAATCCCGGCGAGATCGCGCCGGCCGCGCTGGCCCGGTTGCAGGCGATGGTACTGGAGCAATTGGGCGATCCCGCCGGCTTTGCCCGCTGGTTCGGCGAATATAGCAGCACCCGCAAATATCCCGAGATTGACTGGGCGCCCGAGGAAGCGATCGACCCGGCATCCATGCAGGCGCTGGTGGCGGAAGGCGCACCCCTGCGCCGCAATCCGGCCAGCCGCTTCGCCTTCGTCCGGGCGGAAGACGCCATCATGCTGTTCGTCGATGGCGCATCGCATGACTGCACCGGCGCCTGCGCGGCGCTGGCGCAGCAATTGTGCGCGGACGACGCGCTGGCGCTTGATCTGGCGCTGGCGGGCGATGCCGCCGCGATCGCACTGCTGGTGCTGCTCCACAATCAGGGCAGCATCGCGTTTGAAGAAGAGGACGACGACGCATGGGACGACTGATCCTCCTCAACAAGCCCTATGGCGTGCTGTGCCAGTTCAGCGACGAGCGCACCGGCCCGCCGCGCCCGACCCTGGCCGATTATGTCGACCAGCCCGGCGTCTATCCCGCCGGTCGGCTCGACCTCGACAGCGAGGGGCTGCTGCTGCTGACCGATGACGGCCGGTTGCAGGCGCGCATCGCCGATCCGCGCTTCAAGATCCCCAAAACCTATCTGGTCCAGGTGGAGGGCGACCCCGACGACGCGCCGCTGGCGGCGCTGCGGCGCGGCGTGCAGCTCAAGGACGGCATGACCCTGCCGGCCGAGGTCGAGCGGATCGACGATCCCGCGCTGTGGCCGCGCGACCCGCCGGTGCGCTTCCGCAAGAGCGTGCCCGATTGCTGGCTGCGCCTCACCATCCGCGAAGGCCGCAATCGCCAGGTCCGCCGCATGACCGCGGCGGTCGGGCTGCCGACCCTGCGCCTGGTCCGCTGGCGCATCGGCGACTGGACGATCGACGACATTGCGCCGGGCACCTGGCGCGAGGCGCCGGCGATCCTGCGCCAGGGCCGATAGAAGACGCCTCTCCCGAAGTTCACAGTGTAAACGGGCTTTTAGGGCCTTTTGCGCCGGCTTTGCCCCTGCGACGCGCCGGTCGCGCATCCATGACGCGTCACCTCCAACAGGGGGCGGGTCCGCGCACCGCGCCCGGATCGCCCCCGCCGCGCGCCGCCGACGCCACACCCACGCACCGGTTGCGCACCGGGCAGGCGCCGGATGGAGAAGACGGGGTGACGAAGGAACGCGCTGTCGCATCGCCAAGGGTAGACCAGAGACAGGGCGAATAGGAAAGCGGTGGGCGATGACGGCCGCGCGCGCGATCGGGTCGCGTCCGGCGCGACATTGCTGGGGATGAGCGGTAGCGACTATCTCCCGTCATTGATGGCTGACGGCCCAATGCTGCCTCTCCCTCGTCGTCATCCCGGACTTGATCCGGAATCCATTCAGCAAGCCCTATCTGGCGCAGTGCAGAATGGATCCTGACTGTCGTCAGGATGACGCCTGTGGGGATTGGCAGGCTTCGACCACTTGCAGACGTTCACCAATCATGAAAATCTACTGAGATGGATATGGCAACCCGACGCTATCTGATAACCGCTTACAGCGAATGGGAAGTGCTGGATGTAGAGACGCAGTGCCCAGATGATGATAACGCAATGGAAAAGGCCCGCCGCTATGGGTCTCTGAAGTATGTCGGAAAAAATTATCCACCGGTAATTTTTGCTCATGTCGCATGCGACGAAGAAGAGACACTTCGCGACGTAGGGACATGGGAATATCAAATTCGCGACGTTAAGAAATCGGGCTTCATCTGGCATGCTGGGACATGGCCAGATCGTCCTATGGCTGAGGATCGAGCAGCAATCCGGCAGTGGTCTGCAAACTTTGCCAATGGCCGCTAACCAACCATATCACCCCTCCCGTTCGCGCGCCTTGACCTTGCGGACCTCGGCCAGTTGGCCCATCAGGATCGTCAGCGCGTCGCGTTCCGCCTGTGGCAGATCCCTGGTCTCGAAATGGCGGATCAGCACTTCCAGCGCGTCGCCGATCCGGCCGATCTGCCGGCCATAGCTGCCGACCTCGTTCAGCACCGTGCGCTCTATGTCGGGGCGTGCCGTCTGGCCGAGCGCGATATTGATGAGGCCGACCTGGCCGCCGCTTTGCGTCCAGGTCAGGGGATTGATCGCCTGCCACAACCGTTCGGGGGCCAATGCTACGCTGAAGGGTTCCATGCCGTGCTCCTTGTCGGGGAAGGATGACGGAGGCGAAGCCTGCCATGGGCGCCGCATCGGGGCAAGATGCTGTCCTACAGCAGCCCGCTTTGCTATCCTTGCCACCCGGTTCCCGACTTTTCGATAGGATCGGCGGGGCGCAAGAAAATGTCAGAATGTGCGGGAAATGTGCGAAGTTAAGCGGATCATCTCCAACAAGGGACGCTTTTGCGTGGCTGGCCGGATGGTCGCGCCACTGGATTGCCGCCCGTCATGCCCTAAATAGCGACAAATGCCCCCAGCCACGCCCGATTCCACGCCCCTTCCGCCCGCCTGGGCCACGCTGCGGCGCTTCATCCCCTATCTCTGGCCAGCCGATGCGCCGGCGCTGCGCCGCCGGGTCGCGGTGGCGCTGGCGCTGGTCGCGCTGGCCAAGGTCGTCACCCTCGCCATGCCCTTCGCCTATAAGGGCGCGATCGACCGGATGGCGCCGGGGCTGGAACCGGCCGCCGGCCTCGCCATGGCTTTGGTCGTCGCCTATGCTGGCGCGCGCTTTGGCGGCGTGCTGTTCGACAATCTGCGCAACGCCATTTTCGAGAAGGTCGGACAGGAAGCCGGCCGGCGCCTGGCCGACGATGTCTTCGTCCATCTCCACCGCCTGTCGCTGCGCTTCCATCTCGACCGGCGCACCGGCGCCGTCACCAAGATCGTCGAGCGCGGCACGAAAAGCATCGACACGATGCTCTATTTCCTGCTGTTCAACATCGCGCCGACGGTGCTGGAACTGCTCGCCGTCTGCGCCATCTTCCTGGTGAAGTTCGGCCCCGGCCTGGTCGCTGCGACGCTGGCCATGGTCGCCCTCTATATCTGGTTCACCCGCCTCGTCACCGAATGGCGCAACCAGTTGCGCCGCGACATGGTGGACATGGACACGAGCGCCGTCGCCCATGCCGTCGACAGCCTGCTGAATTTCGAGACGGTCAAATATTTCGGCGCGGAGGAGCGCGAGGCGCGGCGCTACGGCACCGCCATGCGCCGCTATGCCAAGGCGGCGGTAAAGTCGGAAAACAGCCTCGCCTGGCTCAATATCGGCCAGTCGCTGATCACCAACCTGATGATGGGCGGGGCGATGGCCTATACTGTCTGGGGCTGGAGCCGGGGGCAATTCTCGACCGGCGACGTGGTGCTGGTGAACACGCTGTTGTCGCAGCTGTTCCGCCCGCTCGACCTGCTCGGCATGGTCTATCGCACCATCCGCCAGGGCCTGATCGACATGGAGGCGATGTACAAGCTGATCGATACCGAGACGGAGGTGGCGGACGCGCCCGGCGCCCCGGCGCTGCAGGTGGCGGGCGGTGCCGTCCGTTTCGACGCTGTCCGCTTCGGCTATGATCCCGAACGCGAAATCCTCCATGGCGTCAGCTTCGCGGTGCCGGCGGGCAAGACCCTCGCCATCGTCGGCCCCTCGGGCGCGGGCAAATCGACCATCGCCCGCATCCTGTTCCGCTTCTACGATATCCAGGGCGGCACCGTGTCGATCGACGGGCAGGACATCTCCGCCGTGACGCAGGCATCGCTGCGCGCCGCGATCGGCATCGTGCCGCAGGACATGGTGCTGTTCAACGACACGGTCGGCTATAATATCGGCTATGGCCACGAGGGGGCGAGTCAGGATGAAATCGAGGCGGCGGCCAAGGCGGCATCGATCCATGATTTCATCATGAGCCTGCCGCAGGGCTATGACACCCGCGTCGGCGAGCGCGGCCTCAAGCTGTCGGGCGGCGAGAAGCAGCGCGTCGCCATCGCCCGCACCCTGCTGAAAGACCCGCCGGTGCTGGTACTGGACGAAGCGACCAGCGCGCTCGACAGCCGCACCGAGACCGAAATCCAGACCGTGCTGCGCGACATCAGCCGCAAGCGCACGACATTGGTGGTGGCCCATCGCCTGTCGACCGTGGTCGATGCCGACGAGATCATCGTGCTGGACGCCGGCCGCATCGTCGAACGCGGCCGCCATGCCGATCTGGTCCGCGCCGACGGTCTCTACGCCACCATGTGGGCGCGCCAGGCGACCGAGCGCGACGACATGCCCGAAGAGCCGGGGATCGAGGACATGTTCGAGGTCGCCCCGCAATAAATGGTCAGCGCTCGCTGATCTGCGCCAGCGGATCGAGCCGGGCCTGCCAGCCGAGCCGCGCCAGTTCGGGCGTGTCGGCGACCGCTTCGGGATGGCCCAGGCACAGCAGGGCGGCGAAGGTCCAGCCGTCGGGCACCGCCAGCGTCCGCGCGACAAAGGCCGGATCGAGGATCGACACCCAGCCGAGCGCCAGCCCGCGTGCTCGCGCTGCCAGCCACAGCGTATGGATCGCCAGCACCACCGAATGGAGCCGGGTCTGCGGCATGGTCGCCGCGCCCAGCCCCGCGCCGGCCGATGTCGCATCGTCGCAGAAGACCGCGATGATCTCCGGCGCCTCGCCCAGACCATGCAGCTTCAGCGCGCGATAGGCGTCATGCCGGCTCGCGTCGGTAATCTGGCTGGTGGCCCGCTCCCGCTCGGCATCGACATGATCGGCCAGCACATCACGCAGCGCCGGCGTCTTCACCCGGACGAAGCGCCAGGGCTGGCTGTTGCCGACTGACGGCGCCAGTTGCGCCAGCGTCAGCAGTTCCAGCACCATCGCCTCGTCCAGCGGATCGGTGCGGAAATGGCGCACGTCGCGGCGCCAGGTCAGCAGCTCCGTCAGCGTCGCGCAGAAATCGGGATCGAAGGCCTGCATCAATATTCGATGCCGGCCTGCGCCTTCACCCCGCTGCGGAAGGGATGCTTGATCATGGTCATCTCGGTGACCAGGTCGGCCGCCTCGATCAGCGCCTCGGGCGCATTGCGGCCGGTGACGACGACATGCTTCATCTCGTCCCTGCCGGTCAGCACCGCCAGCACCTCGTCCAGCGGCAGATAGTCGTAGCGCAGCACGATATTGAGTTCATCGGCCAGCACCATCGCATAATCGGGGTCGGCGACCATGCGCTTCACCTCGTCCCACGCCTCGCGCGCCAGCGCGATGTCGCGGCTGCGATCCTGCGTGTTCCAGGTGAAGCCCTCGCCCATCGGCTTGAACTCGACCTGTTCGGGAAAGGCATCGAACACCGCCTTCTCGCCGGTGGTCATCGCGCCCTTGACGAACTGAACCACGCCGACCTTGCGGCCATGACCGATCATGCGCACGACCATGCCCAGCGCCGCCGTGGTCTTGCCCTTGCCCTTGCCGGTATGGACGATCAGCAGGCCCTTTTCCTGGGTCTTGATCGCCATGATCTTGTCATGGGCGGCCTGCTTCTTCTTCATCTTTTCCGCATGCTGTTCGTCGGTGCGTTCGACCATCGTCACTCTCCAGAAAGCTCGGCGAGCAGCATGCCCGCGCTGTTGGACTTGGGTTTCCACAGGCCGCGTGCCAGCGCCTCGCTCAGCCGGGCAGCGGTCTCGCGCAGGGCCGCGGGATTGGCATCGGCCATGAAGGCGCGCACGGCCTCATCCTCGATGAAGGCGGCGTGGACGGCGTCGAAATGATGGTCGCGCACCGCATGGGTGGTAGCGGCGAAGGCGAAGAGATAGTCGACCGAGGCGGCGATCTCGAACGCACCCTTATAACCATGGCGCATGACGCCGGCGATCCATTTGGGGTTGGTGACGCGGGCGCGGACGATGCGGCCGATCTCGTCCTCCAAGGTGCGGATCACCGGCCGCTCCGGGCGGCTATGGTCATTATGATAGCTGAGCGGCCTTGCGCCCTTCAGATGCTCGATGGCGGCGGCGATGCCCCCTTCGAACTGATAATAATCGTCGCTGTCGAGCAAGTCATGCTCGCGATTATCCTGATTCTGGACGACCGCATCGGCCTGCGCCAGGCGGGTGGCGAACAGGCTGCGTTCGCTGTCGCCCTCCACCCCTGCGCCATAGGCATAGCCGCCCCAGTCGAGATAGACGTCCGCCAGATCGGCGCGGCTGTGCCAGATCTTCTCGTCGATCATCGCCTGCAGTCCCGCGCCATAGGCGCCGGGTTTCGATCCGAACACGCGGGCACCGGCGCGGCGCGCGGCCTCCGCCGCATCGGCACCGTCCGTCACCAGCGCCGCCTGCTCGGCGCGATGCCGGGCGGCGGCGGGATTATCCTCGTCCGGCTCATCGAGCGCCATCACCGCACGGGCAGCGCTGTCGATCAGGTCGATCTGTTCGGGGAAAGCGTCGCGGAAGAAGCCGGAGACGCGCAATGTCACGTCGACGCGCGGCCGGCCCAGTTCGGCCAGGGTCATCATCTCGAAGCCGACGACCCGCCCCGAACTCCATTCCCAGCGCGGTCGCACCCCCATCAGCGCCAGTGCCTGCGCAATATCATCGCCGCCGGTGCGCATGTTCGCCGTGCCCCAGGCGGACAGGGCGATGGCGCGGGGATAGTCGCCCTCGCGCTGAAGATAATCGTCGACCAGCAATTGCGCCGATCGCTGCCCCAGATCCCAGGCGACGGCGGTCGGCACCGCGCGAGTATCGACCGAGAAGAAATTGCGCCCGGTCGGCAGCACGTCGGGCCGGCCGCGCGTCGGCGCGCCCGAAGGTCCGGGCAGCACGAACCGTCCGTCAAGCCCGGCCAGCAGCGCCGCCGCCTCGCGCGGGCCACAGGCGTCGACGCGCGGCGCCAGATCATCGGCGATCGCCGCCAGCACGGCGGTGCTGGCCGGGCCGACCGGCGCCGCGCCATCGACCAGCGCCGCCGCCAGCAGTTCCAGCCGCTCGACCATGTCGCCATGGGTGCGCCAAGGGTCTGTGGATAAGTCCGCCAGCGGGGCCGGACGCGGCCCCTGCCACGGCGCCCCCAGCAGGCAATCTAGCGGATCGAAACCCAGCCCCAGATCATCGGCCAGCGCGCGCAGCAGCGACGCCTGCCCCGGATGATCCAGGCCGCGCGGCGTGCGCGCCAGCGCGATCAGCAGGTCGCGGCGCAGCCGCCCATCCGGCGAAGCGGTGAAGACATGCAGGCCGTCGCGGATCTGCAATTCCTTCAGCTCGCACAGATAATTGTCGATCGCGGCAAGCGCGTCGTCATCGTCGCCGGCGGCACCCGCATCCTTGTCCAGCCCCTGGCTGCGGGCGAGATCGATGATATCGCGGCGCAGCCGGTCGAGCCGGCGCGGGTCCATGCCGGCGGCAAGATAATATTCGTCCACCAGCGCTTCCAGCTGCTTGAGCGGCCCATAGCTTTCCGCCCGCGTCAGCGGCGGGGTCAGATGGTCGAGGATGACGGCGCCGATGCGGCGCTTGGCCTGTGTCCCCTCGCCCGGATCATTGACGATGAAGGGATAGAGTTGCGGCACCGGCCCGGCGCAGATTTCGGGGAAGCAATCGGTCGAGAGCGACACCGCCTTGCCCGGCAGCCATTCCAGATTGCCATGCTTACCGACATGGACCAGCGCCTGCGCGCCGAAATCCTGCGCCAGCCAGACATGGAAAGCGAGATAGGCGTGGGGCGGCGGCAGCGCCGGGTCATGATAACTGCTCTTGGGATCGATATTATAGCCGCGCGCCGGCTGCACCGCGATCGCGACATGGCCGAAACGATGGACCGCAAGGCGAAAGGCGCCGTCCCGCACGAAGGGATCGGCCTCCGGCGCCCCCCAGCGATCGACCATGGCGTCACGCGCGCTGTCGGGCAGAGCGGCCAAGGCAGCGCGATAGATATCGAGCGACAGGCTGACCTCGCCCAGCCGATCGATCGACGCCCGGTCATTGGTGACGCCGCCGGTCATCAGCCGCATCAGCGCAGCGCCGTCGCGTGGGGCGTCGCCGATTGCATAGCCGGCCTCGCCCAGCCGGCGCAGGATCGCGGCGGCGCTGGCCGGCGTGTCGAGGCCGACGCCATTGCCGATCCGCCCGTCGCGATTGGGATAATTGGCCAGCACCAGCGCGACCCGGCGCTCGGCCGGCGCGGTGCGGCGCAGCGCCGCCCAGTTGCGCGCCAGATCGGCGACGAAAGCGACCCGGTCGGGCGCGACGCGCGGCACGATGATGCCGCACTGGGTTCGCGCGTCGAACCGTTCGGCCGCCTTGAAGGCGACGGCGCGGGTGAAGAGGCGCCCGTCCACTTCGGGCAGCGCGACATTCATCGCCAGGTCGCGCGGGCCAAGGCCACGGGCGGACCCGCGCCAGCTCCCTTCCTCGACGCCGGCAAAGGCGGTCTGCAGGATCGGGCAATCGGCCTGTTCCAAGATGCCCGGCACGCGCGGCTCGGACGACAACGAGGCGGCGAAGCTGGTCGCATTGACGATGATGTCGGGCGCGATGTCGGCCAGCAGCCCGCCAAGCCAGTCGCGCACGAACGGCTCGCGCAACGCACGCACATGCACGGCGGCGACGTTGAAGCCGCGCGCGTCAAGGGCCGCGACCATCGCATCGACCGCGCTCAGCGTGCCGGCCACCACCAAAGCGCGGTAGAAGATCAGCAGCGCCACCGGCCGCCCCTCGACCCAGGTCGCGCGCAGTTCGGCCACGCCGGGCCGGTCGTGACCTGGCAGGTACAGGCCCGCGTCGGCGATCGGCAGCGGATGATCGGGCTCGCCCGCATCCGCGCCGGTCAGCCGGGCAGCGCAGCGCAGGAAGGACAAAGCATTGGCTGTGCCGCCCTGGCGCAGATAGTCGCGCAACTGCTCGCGCATCGCCGCCGGCACGGTGGAGGCGAGGTCCAGCGCGGGATCGCCCTCGCGCCCGTCGGCGATCGCGGCGAAGGCGATGCCGCGTTCGCGCGCGACCTGCGCAATCTCGTCCACGCCATAGGGCCAATAGCTCTTGCCGCCGAGCAGGATGACGCAGACGAAGCGCGCCCTGGCGATCACCTTCTCGACATAGAGATCGACCGAATAGGGGTGCTTGAGCTGCAGCAGATTGGCCAGCCGCACGCTCGGCGCATCATCGGGCAGGCGCGCGGCGGCGGCGGCGAAACAGGCCAGGTCGCTGTCCGCCACGGTCAGGATGACGATGTCGCCGGGCGGCTGGTCGAGGTCGATCGCCTCCTCGCCGTCGCTGATCGTTCCCGGCGTGGCGGACAGAAGATGCATCAGCCGAGCACGGCCTGGATGTCGGCCTCGATCGCGGCGCGGTCCAGCCCCTTCTGGCCGATCACCACCAGCTGGGTGCGGCGCGCTTCCTGCGGCTGCCAGGGACGGTCGAAGAAATGCTGGATGCGCGGGCCTACCGCCTGCACGACGAGGCGCATCGGCTTGTCCGCGACCGCGACCATGCCCTTGACGCGCAGAACGTCGTGGGTGGCGATCATCGCGGACAGCGCCTCCACCAGCGTATCGGGATCGGCAACGGCATCGCCGCCGACGACGAAGCTGTCGAAATCATCATGGTCATGATCCTCGCCCTCCGCCTCATGGTGCGAGGGGCGGGCGTCGAGATCATCCTCCGCCGCCGCGACGATGCCCAGCAGCGCGCCGATGTCGACCGCGCCATGGGCGGCGCGGACGATCTTCACGCCGGGCCGCGTCTCGGCATCGACCTGTGCCTCGACCGCGGCCAGCGTGTCGGCATCAACCAGGTCGCTCTTGTTCAGCACCACCATGTCGGCGCAGGCGAGCTGATCCTCGAACAATTCCTCCAGCGGGCTGTCATGGTCCAGATTGGGGTCGGCGGCGCGCGCCGCCGCGCGCGCCGCCTCGTCCGTGGCGAAGCGACCGGCGGCGACCGCATCGGCGTCGATCAGCGCGACGACGCCGTCCACCGTGGCGCGGGTGCGGATGTCGGGCCACTGGAACGCCTTGACCAGCGGCTTGGGCAGGGCCAGCCCCGAGGTTTCGATGATGATATGGTCGGGCGGGCTCGGCCGGTCGAGCAGCGCGGTCATGGTCGGCAGGAAATCGTCGGCCACGGTGCAGCAGATGCAACCATTGGCCAGTTCGACAATATCCTCTTCGGGGCAGGCGGCGTCGTTGCAGCCCTTCACCAGTTCGCCGTCGACGCCGACATCGCCAAATTCGTTGATGATGAGGGCGAGGCGGCGCCCCTTCGCATTTTCCAGCAGGTGGCGGATCAGCGTGGTCTTGCCCGCGCCCAGGAAGCCGGTGATGACGGTGGTCGGAATCTTGGCAGATGCAGTGTTGGCCATGACAAATACTCGCGCGCCGGAGCAACCGGGGCGGGAGCGAACCGGGCGCGCACGCACGGCCGGCCGGCATCGCGGACGGGCGCTTGTTCGCCCGCAGATGCGTGACCGCGCGGCTCCAGCCGCCAACCTGTCGCTCAGACGGAACACCGTGCCCCGGCCATCCCCTGGACCAAAGCAAGAGCGACCTAAACGCCGGCAGGTCTCCTGGCTTGCGGGTCATAGCGGGAGGAACGGCCTTCCCAGGCCTCGCAGGATTTAGCGTCCGGCCCAGTGGCTGCCCTCCCGGCTGGGGAGGGCGCTGTTCATCACGCTCGCCGCTCACAGTTGCAGGGACAGCTGCGGACTTGGATGCCATGGCATCCGCACCGCCTTCCCATTTTAAGCCCCCGTGGGGGCACCGGCGCGATCATGTCGGGACGATGCGAAGCGCCGTCCCTGGGCCGGTTCCTAGTCGCTTTGGGCAGCGGTGACAATCCAGCCATCGGCGATGGCGAGTGGCCAGGGCGTAAGGCGCTGGCCGACGCACGGCCCGCCGACGCAGACACCATCGTCGCGGCGGAAAATGGCGCCGTGCCAGCTGCATCTGATATGACTGCCATCCGGGGTCAGATAATCGTCCAGCTGCTGCGCCAGCGGCAGGCCGGCATGGGGACATTTGTCGACAAAGCCGGCGACATGATCGCCATCCCGCACGGCAAAGCCATGGAAGCGGCCGGCGCGCATCTGCAGCACGAAATTGCGCGCCTTGCCATCGGCAATCTGGTCGATCGGGCAGAGGCGCACGCCCGCCGGCGTCGCGAACAGGCGTGTGTCACTGTCACTCATATGTCGGCGTCGGGCTGGCGATCGGGGTGCGCGGCGGCAAAGGCGGGGAGCGCGCATGCCACCGCGTCCACGGCGCACAGCCGCGGAAAGGGCGTCAGGTCGACGCCGAAGCGCCGGGCATTGTAGAGCTGGGGCACGATATGGCAGTCGGCGAAACTCGGGCTGTCGCCAAAGGCATGGGTGCCGCCGTGACGGGCGACCAGTGTTTCGAGCGCGGCCAGCCCTTCGCCAGTCCAGCGGCCGATCCAGGCGCGGACCTGATTCTCTCTGGCACCAAAATCCTGCCGCAGCGCCTGCAACACGCGCAGATTGCCGAGCGGATGGATATCGCAGGCGATGATGCCGGCCATAGCACGGACGATCGCGGCATCGCCGGGGTCGGCGGGCAGCAAAGGCGGCTGCGGCCAGCGCGCTTCGATCCATTCCAGGATCGCGCCGCTCTGCGTCAGCACGCTGTCGCCATCGGCCAGTGCGGGCACCAGCCCCTGCGGCGCCAGCGCCTGATAGTCGGGTGCCCGCTGCGCACCGCTGCGCAGGTCATGGGCGACCTGCGCATAGTCGACACCCTTCAGGGCCAGCGCGATCCGCACGCGATAGCTCGCGCTCGACCGCCAATAGCCATGAAGGGTGAGGTCGCTCATCGCGCCGGCACGATCATCGCGCGGCATTCGCCAAAGCCGATCGACACATGGCCGGGGGCCGACGCGGTGGCGCGCAATGTCACCTCGTCGCCATCCTCCAGAAAGCAGCGCGTCTCGCCCGATGGCAGGCTGATCGGCTCGCGGCCACCGCTGCTGATCTCCATCAGGCTGCCATAGCCATCGCGCGTCGGGGCGGAGATGGTACCGCTGCCCAGCAGATCGCCCGGCATCAGGTTGCAGCCATTGGAGGCATGATGGGTGACGATCTGGCTGACGGTCCAGTACATGTTGCTCGTCGGCCCCTGGCTGAGCCGCATCGGCGGCTGGCCCGCATCGCGCATCGCCTGGGTGGACAGATAGACTTCCAAGGTCAGCGCCAGCGCGCCATGGGCCTGGTCGTCGGCATCGCTGAGGTAAGGCAGCGGCGCCGGGTCGCCTTCGGGCCGGGGCGGCTGGGCGATGCGGAACGGCGCCAGCGCCTCGGGCGTCACCACCCAGGGCGAGATGGTCGAATGGAAATTCTTGGCCAGGAACGGCCCGAGCGGCTGATATTCCCACGCCTGGAAATCGCGCGCCGACCAGTCGTTGAGCAGGCAGAAGCCGGCGACATGATCGGCCGCCTCGCTGATGGGGATCGGGCTGCCCAGATCATTGCCGGCACCGATCCACACGCCCAGTTCCAGCTCATAGTCGAGCCGGGCGGTCGGGCCGACCACAGGCACTTCGGCCTCGGGCGGCTTGCGCTGGCCGCGCGGACGGACCAGCGGCGCGCCCGACGGGCGGATCGAGGACGCCCGGCCATGATAGCCGATCGGCACATATTTATAATTGGGCAGCAGCGGATTGTCGGGCCGGAACTGGCGGCCGATATTGTTGGCATGATGGATGCCGACATAGAAGTCACTATAATCGCCGATCCGCGCCGGCAGGTGCAGCGTGCAGTCCGCGGCCCGGTGCAGCAGCGGCTCGACCGCCGGGCGATGGGCCGGGTCCGACAGCAGCGCGCTGATCCGGCGGCGCAGGGCGATGCGCTCCGCCACCGGCAGCGCCATCAGCCCATTGAGCTGGTCTTCCAGCAGCAGCGCGCAATCGATCAGCCCGGCGCCGACACAGGCGGCCAGGTCCAATATCGCGTCGCCGATCGCGACACCCGCGCGCGGCGGTCCGTCAGCGGGCGAAAACAGGCCATAGGGCAGATTCTGGATCGGAAAGTCGCCATGATCCTGCGCGCTGTCGACCCAGCTAGTGCGGGCGGGATCATGGGTTTCGTCGGTTTGCCAATAGCTCATGGGGTCTCGTTCATTGGGGGCAGCTGGGCCTTGCGGAAGCTGGACCAGCATTCATCATAATCGGGTTGCAGCAGCGGGCTTTCCATCGCCCAGCGTGTCGGGCGCAGCACCATGCGGCTTTCGAACATGAAGGCCATGGTGTCGGCGATGCGCTGCGGCTGGAGGTCGGCGGCGATTGCCTTGTCATAGCTCGCCCGGTCGGGGCCATGGCCGGCCCAGGCGGAGCAGTGGCAGGCGCGAAGGCAGGGG
>ERZ1292629.1736-Hain-H43-01um-R1-1736-length-20355-cov-36_pt1 | contig 20355 bp, 25 predicted proteins | sample MGYA00564399_ERZ1292629 | MGnify/ENA primary metagenome ERZ1292629 (study PRJEB36523, sample SAMEA6512636) | groundwater metagenome | collected 2019-01-08 | study: AquaDiva: Metagenomics assemblies of 32 groundwater samples | reverse complement strand
GAATGGAGAAGGTGCGATCGGGAAACGTCGGGGTGCATCGTGATTCTGCGGATTCCTGCATTCAGGTTGCTCATCGCATTTCCTCGTGGGCTATACTCTCTGCCCATCTTTACTATACCTAAGATACCACAATGTAGCCCTAGAGTCAAGCGGTTTCGAGCACATTCCCCAACAATATTCTCATGCCCCCTATGACTCATTGACATATCTTTCGATGTATGGTAAGTAGGAACGATCGCCCAATATGTGGTAAGACCTAGGGCCGTGGGCCGTGGAGATGGCCAGGCACGGAGACAGATGGCGCTCGTACTACATGCACCCATACCGCCTATCACGCGCCCACAGGAGCGCGCCGCGGTGATGGCAGAGTGCGCTCGTATCGCCATCGAGTCGGTCCAGGGCCGCGCCCTGAACCCACACGCTATCATCATCACGCCGCGCTCACCCACCATCGAGAGCCGCAGAGCACGCGAGTGGCAGCAGGCCACCCTCCTGGGCGAGAGATTGAGAGGGCCAAGTGTATAGCGCGAACGTCGAAAACGCATGGATAAACGCAGGATGAGACGAAACCCTCCGCCACCTCCGCTCGGCAACAAGCGCGGCATAGGAAACCGTGGCGGCGGTCGACCTCCATCCGATGTCGTGGCGCTTGCCAAAGTCCATACCGAGATGGCGATACGTCGTCTCAGCGAGATAGCATCCACAAATGAGAGGGCGGTTGTGGCGGCCTCAGAGGTGTTGCTGAACCGTGGCTGGGGGCAATCAAAGCAGACCGTGGAGATTCTCACGCCTGAGCTCACGCAGCGAATCAAGGCGCTGGTGGGCGCGCTGAGGGGGAAGGTATGAGGTGGTGGATCGATGAGATGGGCCACGGGTCGCGGGCCTTGGCTATGTTCATAGCGATCTGCCTGGTCGGTATCCTGCTGATGATATTCGGTATGCCCTGGTGGTTGCGGTGAGTGAGCGCGAGCGGCAGCCATGGGAGAGGCAAGTCCGCGAGTCCACCATTGCCTTCGCGGCATTCTGCCAGTACCGCGACATGGGGGCCGAGCGCAGCATAGCCAAGGCAGTCGTCCAGTGGCTTTCCTCCGAGCCTCCCAAGAGAGCGCCAAAGCGAAGCCGCGAGCATAGACGCTATCTCACCGTCGAGAAGCCTGAGAACTATGTCCGCAACAAAACCGCCCGCTGGAAGGTCTGGTCGAAGCGCTGGCAGTGGGTACGGCGCGCCAGGGCATTCGACGACCATGCCGAGACAGTCGCCACTCTGCGGGCAGTGGAACTCCGGGCGAAAGAAGCAGAGGATGCCCTAGCCGAGGCTGGCCGACAACGCAAGACGCGCCTTGGCGGCGCACGCGTCATGCGTATGGCGGGCAGTATGGCGGCCGCGGAACTCCTCGCGGCGCTCCAGGCTGGCGAACACAAACAGCAGATCATCTGCGAGAAGTGCGGCGCGGTGGTCGGCACGGATCGTCTCGAGAAGCTCATCGGCCTAGCCGGCAAGGCTGCGCTGATGTTCGACAAGGGCGCGATGCACGAACGGCTTGAGGAGAAGGAACCGACGGTGATTGTGCATGGCGAAGTTGGCGAGGCGATGCTCCAACGGTTACTTCGTGGCTTCGCCGATATTCTAAGGGACGAGGTAGTACCCACGCGCTGGGAGCCGGTCGGTATGCGCATCGACGATATGCTGAAGACGGAAATGGGCAATGGCAAGCACTAACGCGTACTCATTTAGCGAAACGTATCTCAAGCCCGCTACTACCTCGGCGACGGGCGATCAGCTTATCCGATTGACGCCGCACGCGGGTCAGCAGTTATTCCTTGACAGCGACCATCCCCGTCGCCTTCTCCTCTGTCATCGCCGTTGGGGCAAGGATATGTCCTGCATCATGGACATACACAACCGTGTCGCCAAGTGGCAGCGCGAGCCCCACCGCAAGCAACTCTCGCCGGCCATCAGCATCGGCGTGGTCTATCCCACCTATCCACTCGCCCGTGAGTTCTGGTCGGCGCTAAAACGCATGACCCCGCGGGGAGAGGTGCTGAAGACGAGCGAGGCCATGCCGCCGCGGATGTGGCTCAAGAATGGAGCAGAGATCGAGGTGCGTTCCGGTAGCGACCCCGATATGCTCGTCGCCGCCGGCTACGACCTGCTTATTATGGGCGAGGCGGCCCGTCTACCGCGGGATTCCTGGCTAACGGTAATGCCCTCGCTCGCGTCCCCCGGACGTGCAGGTATGGCGGTGCACCAGACCACGCCGAAGGGGATGAACTGGATCGCGGAGGAGCGTAATTCAGGAGTATGGGAGACGCTTGTCGTCCCGATCTTTGGCGAGGACGGCGCACGGAATCCTCTCGCTAACCCCCATATCACAGTGGATGCCATCGAGGCCGAGCGGGCGCAGATGCCAGCGCGGTGGTTTGCGCAGGAGTGGGGAGCCAGCTTCCTCACGGGAGAGGGGGCTGTTTTCCGCAACGTTCGCGAACGCATCGGACCGGCTCCAACCCCTCCCAAGCAGCCACTCGTCTGTGGGGTGGACCTCGCGAAACACTCTGACTTCAGCGTCTTCGTGATTTTCGATGCCGACGGGCATATGGTCGCAATCGACCGCATGAACCAGGCGAGTTACCCCGTCCTGGCAGAACGTCTGCTCACCATCCTGCGGGACTGGCACGTCAAGCGCTGCGTGATCGAATCCAATGGTCCGGGGGAGCCCTTCTACGACAACGTGCTGCGAGATTTGCACGACAGGCGTACCGAGTTCCAGGGGCAACCGACTATCACGCCCTTCGCTACCACTGCCCAAAGCAAACGCCAAATGATCGACGCGATGGTGGTTGCTTTCGAGCGTGGCGACATCACGATTCTGGATGATATAGAACTTATCAATGAGTTCGAGGCGTTCGAGATGACGCAGACGGCGACCGGCTATATTCGGTTTGCCGCGCCCGAGGGTGGGTGGGACGACCGCGTCATGGCCTGTGCTCTGGCATGGACGGAGATCAGCGCTAAGGCGCGCTCGCGACCCCTCTTGCTCTCGTCGGCAGTGCACAACCTGAGTAGCGGAGTGGTGTCGGACACTCCCGGCAACGCGTATGATGCACAGGAGCGGCGACACGAAGAGCAGGCTAGCCAACGTACCCACCTGTCGTGGCTAGACTAGGAGCGATGATGGCACCACGAAAAACAGTAGCTAAGGAACGCAGCAGCCTGGTGATCGGCAAGGAGTACGGCAGCACTGGGCTGACGCAATATGGCGGCTATATCGAGGAGGATTTCGAGAAGTCACTACGCGGCCCGAATGGGCTCAAGCGTTTACGCGAGATGGCCTTCTCGAATCCGGTCTGCGCGGCCGGCATCTTCGGCTACCGGCAGATGCTCACGTACCCCAAAGTCTCCGTTGAACCCGCCTCCGAGAGCGCGGCAGATGTGGCCGCGGCAGAGTTCGTCGAGCAGTGCATGGGGGACATGGCGCATGAATACGGCGCGTTCCGAAATGAGATCTGTTCATACCTGATCTATGGATTCGCCGTGAGCGAGATCGTCTACAAGCGGCGCCTGGGCAAGCAGCCCTATATGTACATGCAGGATGCGCAAACTAAGGGATGGATACAGAAGGGCAAGCCCTCCAGCGACTACGATGACGGGAAGATCGGATGGCACAAGTTCGCGCCGCGCAACGCCGAGACGGTGGTGCGCTGGGAGATCGTGAACAGCGACGTTATCGGGCTGTACCAGAGCGCTCCACCGGACTACACGGAGCGGTGGCTGCCATTCGAGAAGTCCTTACACTTCACCACTAACACTATGTGGGATAACCCCGAGGGCATCTCGCTTCTGCGGATGGGAGTCTATCGGCAGTATCGCCTATCGCAGCGGGTCGAGGATGCTGAGGCGATAGGCGTCGCGCGCAACCTCCAGGGCTATCCGGTCCTTACATCGCCTGAAGGGGTCGACATAGCCGATGCTTCGGACCCCACGATGGCCGCCCTCTTCGCCGATTGCAAGAAGCTCGTGCGCAACATCAAGGTCGATGAGCAAATGGGGGCGGTGCTGCCTTATGGATGGGTGCTGCAGTTGCTCAATGCGGGGGGGCAATCAATCGACACCAACCGCATCATCGACCGCTATCACACCCGAATAGCGATGGCGATGCTGGTGCAGTTCCTGCTGCTCGGCATGGAGCGCGGCGGGGCCTACGAACTCGCGAAGCAACAGCAGAACCTCTGGCTGCGGGCGGTGAAAGGCTACCTGAACGCCGACCTCGCAGTGATGAACACCTTCGCCATCCCGCGGCTGCTCGACCTGAATGACTTCACCGGGCTGACTGGCTATCCGAAGATGGTCGCCGAGGATATTACGGAGCCGGACATCGCGGCGATAGGCGACTACGTGAGCAAGCTGGGGCAACAGGGGTTCTTCACGCCATCGCCTGAGACGGAGGTATGGACGAGGGGGAAAGTGGGGGCACCAGAGCTAGAAGAGGACTATGGGATAGAGCCTCCGGCAGAAGAGGGAGGCGACCAGCAGATCGAGCCAGGCAAGGAGCCGGAAGGCGAGGTGGGGCGGGGACAGCAGCAGGCGCAGAAGAGCTTCGACTCGCGCTACCACTATAGCATAAACGACGTGCTCGCCAAGGAGCACGATCACCCGAATGTCCGCGACGTGATCGAGGACGAACTCGACCACGGGCCGGAAGAGGAGCGATGATGCGAACAACCGACTACCTGGAGAAGGTTCTCGAATCTGCCAAGGAGATCATGTCCAAGGCAGGATTGATAGCGGTGTGGGAGAGGATACACCTGGCGGCCCGCGGGCACGCTGGCGGGAAGGGCCGGGCGCGGGCGATAGCGGAGGCGGCTAAGGCAACTGACAGCGAATTGCTGAAGATGCACTCGCTCCACCACGACGGCAGTATTCTGTTCTCCAAGGGCATTGACGGGCAGATCGTTCTTACTACTGGAGACGCAGAAGGACAGCATGCAGTCCTACACGCGGAGATGCAACGGCGGCAGATGGTGGTGCTGGAGTCGGAGCCGGGCGCTCCCGAAGAGACAGACGAAACGGATGGCATCGACCTCGACACCGACGTGCACAAGCCCTACTCCAGCATCGCGGACCTGCCCGAAGGAGCGAAGGGTCTGCCCAAGCACGGCAAGGAGATCATGCTTGCCGCTTTCAATGCCGCCTTCCGCCAGTACAAGGGCGACGAGGCGAAGGCATGGGCGACGGCCTGGGCGGCGGTGAAGCACAAGTACGAGAAGAAGGGCGAGGAGTGGGTTGCGAAGACGGAGACGGGCATTCTCAAGACCGACGAGAAGGGCAACATCTACTCGCTCGCGGCTATTGCGGACGACGAGATGATCGCCAAGTGGGAGGGGGCAGGCAAGCCCGACGAGGACGCGCCCGCCGTCGTCGACACCCAGGGCGAGTGGATGAGCGAGGCGACGCTAACCGAGATGGCCGAAGGCTATCTTGCGACGGTGACGGGGCCGGGTCGGGTGCTCAAAGTCTACAAGGTAGAGGATGGCACTATCGTCTTCGTGGGCGGTACTGACGACGAGATCGCCAAGGCAGTGGATGGGCATATCGGAGTGCAGCACAAGGCGGCACTGAAGGACGCTCAGTTGCTCCAGTCCGGCGTGATCTTCCGGGGCACGCGATGGCCGGAGCCGGACTCGCCGCCGCTAGATGTCGCTAGGGCATGGGCATGGGCGGCGCATACCGATGACGAGGATGTAAAGAAGGCGGTTCGTGAGGGGCGTATCACGGGACTGTCAATCGGGGGGCGGGGGGAGAGGGTGGAGTAGGGCGGATGTAGGACGCAGTTGTCCTGGACAGAGAAAAGGAGGACGTTCTAATGGAGGAGTCGAGAAGGATGACGGTCTTATCTAACAATGCGGCCGACGACGTGGCTAAGCGGCCGACGCGGGAACGGAAGCGCGAATATATTCTGGTATCACGTTTGGATCATTCTCCCTTCCAACCCCGATCTATCATGTCCCAGAAGCATATCCGGGACCTCGCACGCAGTATTGAGTTGATTGGACTACTGCAAGACCTTGTCGTCTATAGGACTACGGGAAATGAAGAGCAAGCCTTAGTTGTAAAAGGGCATCACCGACTGGAGGCGATGCGCAGTTTGCAATGGCACGAAACCGGGGGAGGGTGTTTCTGCCTTGTGATACCTGCCGCGGATGCACCGCTCTATCAGCCAGAGGGCGTGATGAGGGAGCAGAGCATTGATCGAGCATTGGACTGCGAACGAGTGTTGACCTATTTCGAGGGTGATGTTGATAGGGCATCGCGGACGCTAGGCATAGCACCCCGTGATGTTCGTTTCTTTGTGGGTGCCCTGGCGCGATTGAAGGAGATGAGTCTCACCCGTAAGCAATGGCCTGTCTGTTATCAGTCTCTGCGTCGCGGTATCCCCGCTGAGATATTGGCGAAAGCCCTACGGACAGGCCATGTACGAGTAGCAGATGACGTTATGAATCTGTCGACTGTACTGAGGAGCACCATTCGTAATCCACTCGATAGAAACGAAGCACTGGTGGATATGGTCAGGCGCATACGGTGGCGATCCGCTAATCGCAAGAATCCGACGTCGGCGGAGAGCCGCGCGGCGCGACGTCCGAAGATGTTAGAGGCTCAGGTGGACGCCCAATAGGCACGAGATAAGCAGTTGGATGTCTCGTAACTGAATAACCCAAAGCAGCCGCCGGCCAGCGGTTGTCGAGGAGGACAGAAGCCCCCGTCTTCTCTGATCAGAGGGGAAGGCGGGGGCTTTTGCTTTGGGGGCAGGCGAGGAGGCGAGGAAGTGACAGCGGAGTCGCAACAACCGACGTATCAGCTTTTGCGTCCCTTATCCGACGCAGAGTACGCCGCGCTCAAGAATAGTATCGAAGAGCACGGGGTGCTCGTGCCTATCGAATTGGACGAAAAGGGCCGGGTGCTCGACGGCCATCATCGGCAGAGGGCGTGTAGGGAACTGGGCGTCAAGGATTACCCGACTTTCGTGCGCGCTGGTCTATCGGAGGCTGAGAAGCGCGCCCACATCCTGACGCTGAACGCGGACCGGAGACACCTGACTGCAGAGGATAGGGACGAACTCATTCGGGGGGACCGCGAGCAGGGAAAGAGTATCCCGCAAATTGAGGCTGAGCGTGGCGTGAGCAGAGGAGTCGTTCAGCGGGCCATCTCAACTTTACCAGGTGATAAAGTTCCCGACCGTATCGTGGGCAAGGACGGCAAGTCCCGCCCTGCCCGTCGCCCGACGATCTTTGCGGCGAACAGGCAGGAAGAGAAGCGGGCGCTGGAAGCGGCCGGCAGTGGCGCAGACCTCCCCGCGAAGGTTATTGGCGCTAACCGGGGGATGCGTTTGGCCCGCGAACACAGGGCCGAACTCCGAGCGGAAGAGGCCAAAGGGGATGTTCGGATCGGGAAGGCGACGCTCTTGCTTGGGGATATGCGGGAGCGCGGGGAAGAGATTCCCGACGAATCGGTTGACCTTGTGTTCACCGACCCGCCATACCCGCAGGAGTTCCTGTCGCTGTGGTCTGACCTGTCAGCCCTTGCGGCCCGCGTGCTAAAACCCAACGGAATGCTCATTGCTTACACGGGCGCGATGTATCTGCCAGAGGTAATGACGCGCCTGGCCGAGTCGCTGTCTTATTGGTGGGCGGGGGCAATCATCCTCGGACAACCGCACTCGAAGGTTCATGCTCGGAATGTGAATCAGACCTCAAAGCCCCTACTCTTCTTCGTGAAGCCGGGCGCCAAACCGGCCGCATGGATAGAGGACACCTACCGCAGCGAAGGCGCGCAGAAAGACGGCCATGATTGGCAGCAGTCAATCGGTTGCGCGTCCTATTACATCGGAAAGCTACTATCCAAGAGCGGAACGGTGCTTGACCCGTTCCTCGGGGCGGGCACGACTGGGCGGGCCGCGCTTGACTCCGGCTGCGACTTCATCGGAATAGATAACGACCCGAAGGCTTTTGCTGTTGCACAGGAGAGGCTCGCCGGGTGAGAGAGAGCACGCGGCTACAACAGGGGTCACCGAGCCGGGACCGCTTCAAGCGCAAGCACAAGGAGGGGCCAGGCTGGTGTTATGCGTGTGATGTTGACTTCGCCCTTGTGAGTAAGTCGCCCCCTGGCATCGTGGCTTTCCTTGATTATCAGGTCGGCGAAGAGGCGATCAGTTTCTCTGAAGTCCTAGCCTACAACGAACTCCTATCCATCGCCCCGGTGTTCATTGTGAGGGGAGATGCCGATGCCAATGGCCCGTTCAGCGTGATGGAGTATGAGGGGGGCGACTATCGGCCGGAACCTCCGCGGGCGAAGTTGACCCGCATTGCATCCCAACTGGACTGGCAAGGGCTGCTCGCGTGGGAGCAGTTGATACGTAATGGCTACGCCGCACAACGGGGGCAACCATGAGCCGCGTTGGCGTCAACCTGCTAGTCCGCAATATACCGGACATGCCGCTCCAATTGCGGGCGACGCAGTTCGCGGTGCAGTCCCTACTCGATAGCGACCTGCGCCTGACTGATTGGCGCTTGCAGATCGTGGATGATGCAAGTCCCTGCGAGAAGACCCAGCGCTATCTGATGGCATTACGTGGCTGGCCAGGCCGTCGCGTTTACGTCTGGCGCAATGAGGAGCAACTAGGTATAGCGCGGGGCCGCAACCGCGGTAACCAGTTCTTTGCCGAGAACTGGCAGCCAGACTACGTAGTCGAGATGCACACTGACCATATCTTCCCGCAGGAATGGTGCTTGCCGCTTCTGCGCGTCATGGAGCGCAATCTCACTGTGGGGATGCTTGGGCCGATGTTGCTAACCGGGCGACCTATGGGATGGTCGCTGGAACATGTCGAGATAGACTTCAGCGGCCCTTACCTGACGGCGCGGGCAGCGGTGGAAGAGGCGGCCGCTCGGCATCGCGGTATAGAGGCGATCCGGCCAGGACTGACCCATCCGGCAATGAAGCGGTGGTCGATGCTGGTCGAGTTGGCAGGCTATGACGAGGCCATGCCCGGCTTGCAGAACTACGAAGACGTGGAGGAGGCATACCGGGCTACTGAGGCGGGATGGCGGATCGGCATATGTCCGGCCGCCGTGGTCTGGCATTGGTATGCATTCAGCCGGACGCAGACGGCACCTGGCCATGTGAAGGACTATTGGGATCATAAGGCCTACTGCGAGACGAAGCATGGCGATGGCTTCGGCGCATTCTGCGACCACTTGGGGAGAGATATGGACGCGGCTTATATGCGTGAGGCAACAGCATGACCATCTACCCCTACGGGTTCGACTTCCTCCGGCCCTACTGCGAAGAGGCGGGCATGTTCGTAGACGATCCTGCCGCGGCCGACTGCGTACTGACTATGAACCAGGCAGGGGGCGGTCTCCACGTCGTAGACGAGGCGCGGGAGATCGCTGACAAGTATGGCATTCCGCTCGCCTGGTGGACGATTGAGGACCCGAACTCCTACCGCTTTACGCTACCCCAGGCGCGGTTGGCGGACCACGTATTCACCAGCGATGCTGCTATGATCCCACAGTATCAACGCGGCCTCGGCCACGAGAGGGTGTGGTGGCTGCCCCTGGCGGCGAGTGCGGAGTACCATCGCCCGCTACCACTGGCTGATGACGCGACCGACTTCGTCTTCAGCGGGAACTTCTACCCTAATCAAGCACGGGCGTGGGCGACGGAGACGATACTGCTGCCAATCATTAGGGCGGGCTACTCGCTGACGATCTTCTCCTACCCCGTCAATCCCCACATGCCGGAAGAACTGCGGCCCTTTGTCCGCGGTGACGGCGGGGGATGTCGCAATGTCGCGGAGCAGTACACCCACGGTAGGATAGTGCTCGGCGCAAACAACCAGCGCAGCGGTATGGATGGGCGCGAACACACGGTGATGACCTCCATGCGCACCTTCGAGGCGCTGGCCTGCGGGAAGCCATTCCTCACGTCGGACAGTGACGCATATAAGGCCCTGGGCTTCCTGCCCTATCGCTACCGCCACTTATACCTCACTCCCGCGCGAGAACCGTGCTGGGATGGGGAGATGGCTTGGTCGCATTGTGCGCCACGGACATTATCATTGGCCGAGCGTCTGCTCTCGAATGATCACGGGATAGGTGAGCGGGGTCGCGCATGGGTGATAGGACAGCATACCTATCGCCATCGCATGGAACGGATCGGGCGAGCTATCAGGGGCGAGGCAGCCCCGGAGGAGTGGCGATGAGTGAACAGACAGGAAACGTGGAGATCGTCTCTGCCATTGAGATCGTCTTACTAGCCGATGGGCGGATTGGCTACGCGACCAGAGGCAAGCCGCTGTCAGTGCTAGAGATACTGGGGATGCTCGAAGTTGGCAAGCAGCAGATCACCGCCACTGCGCCCAAGGCGCACTCAGATGGCCCGCCGCGGCTGACTGTTGTGCGCAACGATATGGTGTCCCCACAGTGACCGACGACTACCAGCGACTGGAGGTGCATGACATAAATCGGGCTGCTAATATCTGTAGCCAGTGCGGACGATCCGGTAATCTCAATCGGCAGGATGGTATCTGCGAGAAATGCTTTGGCCTGGATGTCTCGGATAGGTGCGATGTTACAGGATGTCCTCGCTCGATATGTTTTTGTGGGGTCTGTGATAATACCCGAAGCGAAGAGGAACGGTTAGCGGCACGCGTCTTATGGAACCGTTTCGTAGATTCCGCGTGTCCGCGCGAGCCGAGAGATTCCGATGGCCGATGATTACCAGCGGCGGTACGAAGATCACCGGAAGCGGAAGGTATGGAGCAGACGAAACCACAGTTGGCTTTGCTCGGGGCGGGTTGGTACACATCCTGCCTGGTAGGGGCCGCGAAGGCCGCAGGGGCGGTCGCGCTCAGTTACGGGTTTGCGGCGCGCGATCATCTCCTCGGCGATTTCCTGCCGAATACGAACTACCCGCGCGGGCGAGAAGGCGCCGAGGCATATATGCGGACGGTACGGCCGAACGCGGTCACTGAGGACCAGCTAAGACCGCGACGGGACGTCGCTATATAAGGAGGACCTCTATGATGGCACATTGCGTTTCTTTGCATTACGTTTCCTCATATATGCTGCGTGGAGCGCCTTCCATTCTGGGTGTTGCTCTCGTTGGTACCGATGGTAGCAAGGAGCACACATACCCCGAGCTTGGTGCTTGCGATCAGGATGGCAATCGGCGAAGCGCATCGATCGATGCCTATGCTGTCCAACCTTGTGGTGAACAGAATCATTCTCATAGACCTCCAGGTTCTGTGGGCGGTTGTCAGTCTTGTCGCCGTTCTTATGGTGCACTACTTCATTATCCTGTAGGGGCCGGCCTAATAGTTGCGCCATCACCACGCGGTGTTCATATTGATAGCCGCGATATCCCTGTCCTGTTTTCACTGTTACATAGCCATTTACCGTCTGTCGACCGCCACGCCAGTTGGGGTGGCGGTCGCCTGAACAGAAAACCCGCTGTTTGCCGCGATTTCGCGTTGAATACTCAGGATCATCGATGCGGTGTTGCCGCATGTTGTCACGCCCATAGCAACGACGGCAAAGACCCCTTGCAAAGTACCGTTCAGCAGGATGGCAGTCGGCATATCTCATGGCAGGTTCCTCAATGTCAGTATACCATAAAGGCAGGAGAACTCCAATTCGCATACTACTAACGTATGGCGTCTTGATGCCGGGCGGCTGCGAGCGACGTATGGGGGATATAGTGCGCTGGCTCATAGACCACGGAGATGAGGCGTGGATCGCCGCCAATATACCGCGCTTCGACGGCATCAAGCTACTGGTAGAGCAGTGCGGCGTTCCGCTGGACCGCATGTTCTTCTTCGAGGATAACGGCGGCGCAATCCGGGCATCGTCAATGGCCGTTTGGATCAACAAGATAGCGGAACGCGTCAAGGCAAACGTGGTGGATTCGCAGTGGCATCCGGGATATGAACAGATAGAGTATCCATGCCCGGCAGTGGCGACACTGCATGGCATCGTCGGAGCACCGCCTCCATCTATCTTTCAGGGCGTGGTCGCAGTAGAGGACCGCCTTATCAATGGCTCGCACTACAAGCACGGCGCAGCAGTAGTCTGGAATTGGGTCAACCTCCGCCGCTTCCCATTTAGAGAGGAATTGGGTGAGGGCATTTGCTCGGCGGGCCGCGAATTCAAGGGCATCAATGTCCGCAAGATTCTCCTGCATTACGACAAAGTGATCGACGGCTATGGCACGCCTGCAGAACCCGACCAGGAATGGCCAATAACCTACCAGTGGCATGGATTCCAGGACCTAGCTGAGGTATTTCCCCGCTATCGCGTCGTGCTGGCCTCGGCTCAGACCGCAATGGAAGCGATGGCGGCGGGCAGATTGGTCATTGCGGGGCAGACGCCGCACGTGAATATGGCGTCCGTGAAACCTGCCGGATTCCTGGTAGTCCCCGCGAATGTAGAGACACTCGCCCAGCAGTCATTCGCCTATTGCGAGGAGGAGCCAAGCGCGCTTGAGGTCTGGCTTGACTGCAAACATGCGCTCGAACATGACATGCTGGAGGAACGGCGGGCGTTGCGGGCGTGGGTTGAGGAGCGGCATAATATCGACACGCAGATCGCGAAGATCAGGGACTACTATCAGCAGGTGGCCCAATGATCGCCTTCGTGCTCGGGACGCGGCCAGAAATAACGAAGTTGTCTCCGCTAATCGCGCGGATACCGCAGGAGCAGCGGCAAGTGATATGGACGGGGCAGCACTGGAGTGAGTCATTACTAGGCGATGAGTTATGGGCTGCTGTTTCTCGCAACCACCTGCTTTCTGTGCCGATAGGGATAGATATGGGGTGCACGAGGAATGAACTGGACCGACTGTCGCTTCTGGTGGAATGGCTGAATGGAAGCCTGCCGCAGAAGCATCTGCGCTGGCTTGTCGTCCTCGGCGACACTACCTCTGCCCTTGCGGGCGCGCTGGCAGGCGCGAAGCTCGGCATACCCGTCTATCACGTCGAAGCGGGCAGTAGGAGCGGCGACAGGAGCCAACCAGAAGAACTGAATCGGAAACTCATCGACCAGTGCGCGACGGGACACGCCCACTCCTACCACTGTGACGGCACGAACCTGGAGCGCGAGGGCATCCGAAGCTCGTTCTGGTCGGGCGAGATCGCTATCGAACCGCTGATTGGCGTGAAGGCAGAGCCGGGCAGTGAGATCATCGTAACGATTCACCGGGCAGAGACGCTGAATGACCCGCAGGCGCTTGGCGGCATAACTCAGTTCCTGCGAGAACTCGCGGAGGACCACCACGTTGCCTTCTACTGCCACCCGCATACGGCCCAAGTGTTGCCGGTAATGATGGGGAATGTAGTGGTGCGCAATCCGCTACCGCCAAGTGAGTTCCGCGATGCTCTCCGTAAGGCATCATCGGTAGTCACCGACTCTGGCGGTGTCGCAATCGAGGCGGCTTACCTCGGCGTTCCCTGTGTGATAGCGCGGGAGGTGACGGAGCTGGCAGACCTAGTAGAATGCGGGAGGATCATCGTGGGCGGCAGGACGGCGCAAAGTCTATGGCAGGCACTGGCAGTAGCGCAACGAGACGCACCGCTCAGTGAGAAGGTTCAACATGCCTGGCAGGGACAGGCGAGCGAGCACATCGCGGAAAGGCTGATGGCATGAAACGCATCCTCCTCACCGGCGTCGGTTCCCCTGCCTCGCAGAACTTCCTGCAGTGCCTGCGCCTCGCGCACGAGCCTCTCTACATCGTCGGCGCGGATGCGAACCGCTACCACCTCGAATGGGGGGAGCTCGACGCGAGATATGAATCGCCGCTGACCTCACACCCCGGCTATCTGGACTGGCTAAATCGCCTGATAGATCGGGAAGAGATATGCTTCTTACACGGCCAGCCCGACTACGAGGTGGCATTCCTGTCCGCACACGCCGAACTACTCCACGCGCGGACGTTCTATCCGCCGGCCGCTGTTATCGAATTGGCGCAGGACAAGTGCCGAGCAAACGCGGTGTGGGGCGATATAGGCCTGCGGCGAGATGTATCGTGGGCGATCACCGCGCGAGAGGGTCTGCCTGAGCACGGCTATCCGCTATGGATGCGAGCGACAAAGGGTACGGGTTCCCGCGGGGCGCGGTTGGTCGGTAGCCGACAGGAGGCCGTGCATTGGCTTGCCCTCTGTCAGATGACAAACCCCGACTGGCAGTTCATGCTCGAAGAGTATCTACCGGGCACTGAATACGCCTGGCATGGGCTCTTCCACCGCGGCGGCTTGGTAGCGTCGTCTACTCGCGAATTCGTCGAGAAGCCAATGAGCCAGCACCTAGGCGGAGCGGCCGTCTCGTCCTCCTATATCGTGGCGAAGACGATTGATATGCCTGACGTTGCGATCATTGGCGAGGCGGCGGTCCGGGCGTTAGATGCCTGCCCGCATGGCTCGTATGGCGTTGATCTGAAGCGCGACCGAGAGGGCATTGTGCGTCCTACTGAATGCAATGCGGGGAGATTCAAGACGACGAGTCTCTTCCTGGCAAAGGCAGGCTGTAATATGCCATACCTATTCGTGCTGCTGGGATGTGGCGGCAGCACGGAACCGGGGCACTACTGGATTCGGCACAATGATGTAGAGTCTGCATTCGTGCGAGAAGGGGAATGGCGTAGCGTGCCGCTGGAGGCGACCCTATGAAGCCGCTGGGAATGGCGCGGCGTGACTCGCTACCTGGCAGAGATGAGATACCGGGGATGAGCTACGACTCCCATATCAGCGACATGCTGGAGAGTCTCTATGCGGCAATGGATGCCGGGCGCGGGTGGTCGCTTGTCCGGGTGGGCGATGGCGAACAGAGGGTACTGGCAGCCGAACAGCCACCGTGGACGAACGCGGAAGGCGGGGGGATGGACGACGCGGGATCGCTTGACATGCTTCGCCGCCTGAGCATCGATGCGATCCGAAATGCCGACTGGGTGGGGTGGTTCGCCAATCACGATACCGATATCGCGCCGTTAGAAGCATTCGACATTCGGCCTGCGCCGGAACGCAGTCAGTGCGCCTGGGTGAATCAGCATATGGCGGCGAGGCGTAGTTTCGTCGAGAAGGTGCTGCGTGAATCGAGCCTGTTTCTGGCAGGAAATCCCATGCAAGCATGGGTGGATGCGGCATTGCATCCGCTGGGGCTAGGGGAGAATGCTAAGGTCTATCAGGGCAACTGTGAGCCTCGTATATGGATGGACTGCCGGGACATCCTACAGGCTATCAATAGATCGCCCGCCCAGGTAGTGATAGTGAGCCTCGGCATATGGGCATTACCCGTCTGCGACTTCGCTAAGAGCATCGGGAAGGTCGCCATCGACTACGGCCATGCCCCTGACGAGATGATGCCGGGGCACGTGCGTTATCATCTGCCGAATACCTGCTGCGAGAACTCGCCGGCGGGCACGATGGCGCACTACGCGCACTCCACCTGGCCGCCAGGTGGCATACTGCCAGAGAAGGGGTACTAGGGGCAATATGCGACTGGTGATCGGCGGAATCATTCATGACCGCGGCGAGATGACAGAGTGCTACCTGCGGCATTTGTTGGCGCTCGATCTCACGGGTATCGAGGCGCAATGGTTCTTTGTCTGCGATGGGCACCGGGATAGCTGGCAACTCCCGCGAGGATCAGAGTATGTGTGCGTGATTGATTACGGCCCGCGATGGACGCGAGAGCCGCGGGACAATGACGACCCGAGGCCAGAGTACCGTCGTCTCGCCTTCCTGCGGAACATCATGCGGGAGAAGCTAATCGCCGCTGACGCCGATGCTCTAGTGAATATCGACAGTGACATTTGTGCGCCGGTCGACCTGGTGCAGCGACTGGTCGGGGCGCAATCTCCCTGGGTGGCGGCACTAGTAGACAATGCCGCTATACGCGATAAGAAGGAAGATCAGGAACTCTTGCGCATGGCGGGCCGGGATCGCCACTATCGACGGCCCTGTTTCAACATCCTCAATCTACCCGACGGCAAGACAGATCGGATAAATCCTGACTGGTCGGCGGGCGGCTACGCCGATGCTACGGGGGCGATCTGCTTATATTCGCGGGCACTGCTGGAACGAGTCGCCTGGTCCTGGTATCCCTGCGGTGAGGATATAGGATTCAGCCTGGAAGCGAATGTGGCAGGCTATCGGGCGCGCTACTTGCCGATTCTCTGCGATCACCTTATGACGCCGGAGCGGCTATCCTTGCATAAGGAGCGGTGTGAACTATGTCGGGGCTGAGGGGGGAACATATCACCGCGCCCGGTGAGTCGGAGATGAGGATTGTCTCATGCCCTGAATGCGGCAGGATCGGTTGCCAGGCAAGCGGCAAAGTCATGCTCAAGTGCTCCCGGTGTGGCACGTGGTTCGCCGAGGATGCGCTGGGGGCAATCAAGGTGCTGAAGGCGGGGCGAAGTCGTCCGTGAGTGTGCAGAATAAACTTGACATCTCCTGGGGACTGTGTATAAAATAGGCTCGCCAGAAAGTACCGGCATTTGGGGAGAAGGTGTATTATGGCGAGAAAAGGGCAAGGAGAGGTAGTAGTAGGCGGTCGGGTCCTTACGATTCCCGGCCAGAAGTTGGAAGGACTGTTCATTTCGGTCGAGGGGACGAGTCCGCTGATCGTGCATAGGTTCGGCGATAAGGCCCGGACGCAGATCAGAGAGACGCAGGCCAAGAAGGCGACGAAGGGGGCGAAGAGCGTCAGAGGACCGGAGCAGATCGCGCAGGAGATCATGGCCTGTCATTACATCGTGGCGGGCAATGAAAAGCTGGGGGCCACTGAGGGGCGCTATGGATTCCCCGCGTCGGGGTTCAAGGGAGCGGCCGTCTCGGCGGCACCCTTCGGCTCAGGCATGTTCAAGTCGCGGGCAAAGAGCCTGTTCTTTGTGCCCGGCGAGATCGTGCCTGTGACCTGCGAGACCATCGAACCCCGCGAGGATGCCGTGCGGCTGGAGAATGGCGTGGTGCAGTTGCGATACCGCCCGTATTACCTGGGATGGCAGGCAAGTTTTGGGGTGCAGTACAGCCCCGATACGATCAGCGCAGAGCAGATCGTCAATCTCTTCGACCTGGCTGGCAACCTCGTCGGTATCGGCGAGAATCGACCAGGAAAGACGGGGAACTCCTTTGGCAGATGGAAGGTCGTAACTGTCGAGGCGCGGCCCTCGGACGACCTACCTGTCTATTTCATGGCGGGCGAGGACAACGCTATTCTGGCTGAGGCGCGGGAGATCGCGAGGAAGATGGGAGGTGTTTCGTGAATATCGCGGTTGCGAATGCCCTGCGATGGATGGCGCGCGATGGCGCGCACATGTCGGACGCGCAAGCGACGCAGTATGGCCGCGAGCTACAGCGACTGTATGAGGAGGGCCTGCCATTGACTGCGGAGAACATCGTGGCGAATGCGCAGGCCGCGGATAGTCCTCTGCATGACTGGTTCACATGGAGTAATACGACGGCGGCCAGGCAATGGCGGCTACACGAAGCCCGGAAAATGATGCATGGGATCGTCTTCGTGATCGAGGACGGGCGGGAGTGCGAGCCAGAGGCGCTCCGCTTCCTTGTGGCGCTCGATGTGGAGCGCGACGGCGACACGGACATGGAGTATGTGCCGATGCAGGTTGTCCACACGAACCCGGACATGGAAGCCCAGATGCTGGCCATAGCCGCGAGGGAATTGGCGCGGTATCGCGAGAAGTACGGCCGCCTGAAGCGACTCGATCAGATCGTGAATTGGGGAATGCTCGATAGTCTGCTGAACGAACTTAGCGAGTAGGGCAGTCGGGGCGTGTTGGACGCGGCCTGGCCCGAAGAGGCGAGAAGTGGCTAGGCTAGGCTTGGCAGTTGCGATGTGGCCGGATCGGTCTTGGTTGGTCCTGGCGTGGTTGGTCGTGTTTGGATGCGCCAGGCTGGTCTTGGTCTGGCCGGGCTAGTCGTGGTTTGGCGCGGCGAGGCCTGGCAGGTCAAGGCATGGCAGTCATGGTCTGGCAAGGTTGGGCAGGTTCTGCTCGGACGTGGCCTGGTGGGTTCCGGTCAGGCAGTTGAGATGAGGCATGGTCAGTCGCGCTAAGGTGAGCCTTGGCGAGGTGTGCTTTGTTTCGGCAGTCGTGGTATGCCAGGGTCCGCCGAGGATAGGCAGGCAAGGCTGGGCGCGGTCCGCTTAGGTCCGGCCAGTCAAGATCGGGTAAGGCAGTCGCGGTTAGGTTCGGTAAGGCCTGTTATGGTTTGGCTGGGCCTGGTCGGGTAAGTTGAGCCAGTCCCGGTCGGGCTAGGCAAGGCCAGCTTGGGCTAGGCGAGTTCCGTTGTGGCTAGGCAAGGCAGGTCGCGGCAGGCGGGGTCCAGTACGGCCGGGCGCGGCGAGGCAAGGCGAGGTGTGTCAAGGCAGGCAGGGCTGGGCGAGGCACGGCATGGCACGGCGCGGCAGGGCTTGGCAGGCATGGGAAAGGAGGACGTATGATACCGAATCTGGCGTTTATCGTAGGGGCGTATGTCGTGTTTCGGGCAGTAGAGATAGCGTCGCGAGCTGACGGATCGAGGATGAGGAGAAGGGCCAGCATCGTGACGCTGGCCGTGCTACTGGTAGTGACAACGGTATGGCTCTGCGCGGGCATCTATCATGCAAGCGTGGACGTGGACAGTTTCATGCCAACCACAACCGCAGCGACCAGGACAGACAAGCAAGATGTGCTACTGGAATTGCAGCGCCAAGAAATGGACCTTGCCATCAATAGGGCCGAGCACGAGTATGAACCCGATCCCGTCAAACGCAAACTCCACAAGCAAAACGACGATCTCTATGCCGCGGAGATTGCAGAGGCGAGGAGGAAGCTCGGTCCGTAACCCTATTCGCAATCACCCTATTGTACTTTATGGCGGGATATGGTATAAACCTGGTGTAGCAACTGAATAATATGCACCTGAGCGCCTAGAGCGCCTGCGTAGTCAGAGACCCTAGAGGTCCGAATCGCACGAGAGTGCGGAGCGGGCCTCTTTTCTTTTGGCCCCTCCGCCGGGAGATGCAGATGCCCGAGTTACGCAATGTGATCGCGAGCGAAGTCAGCTTAGTTGACCGCCCGGCGATCCGCAAACGCATCCTGCTCTATAAGAGCGAGAACGGAGGGGCAGACATGCCCAAGTTTAGCGAGAAGGCGACTGCTCTGCTCGCTGAGCGAGTCAACACCGCGAGCCCAACCGAGGATACCATCCTCGCGAAGGTCGAGGAGATTCGCAAGGCGGCGGGACAGCCCTTCGGTGAAGAGGAGCGCGATATCGGCTTGGCGCTCCTGCGCGTCGCCGGTGCTACCGAGCAGCCCGCCGAGAAGCGGGCCGCGCAGGTGGCGGCACTGATGGGGACGCCCGACAAGGTTGAGAAGGTGATGGGGAAGTGCCCGAAGTGCGGCGAGATGATCGATAGCAAGGACGTGCAGAAGGACGGCCACTGCCCCAAGTGTGCCCTGAGCGCGTCCACTGTGCCCATCGCCGAGATCGTAAAGGCCGAAGTCGGAAAGGCCGTTGCCGATCTGCAGAAGGCGAATGCCGAGAAGGACAAGCAGATCAGCGAACTGCTCGCCAAGTCTCGTAAGGACAGCGCCATCGAGAAGGCCGCAAAGACCGGCGCACTTGGCAGCCGCGATACGCTGGCAGAGCTGATCGAAAAGGCTGAGGAAGCGGGTATCGGCGACAAGCTGATGGCCGTCCTCAATGCCAACGGCGAGGCCATCGAGAAAAGCAAGCTCTTCCTGGAGCTTGGCAGTAGCGCAGCGCCGGAGGGCTCTGCTTTTGCCAAGTTGGAATCGATGGCGCGAGAGCGCGTTGCGAAGTCCAGCGATGGCAAGCTCACCTTCGAGCAGGCCCTCGATCTCGTCTGCCAGGATAGGTCCAATGCGGAGATTTACAAGCAGTACCTGGCAGAGAAGGGAGCGCACTAACATGGCATGGGAAGGCATTCTCCAGTGTATCCCCGGCCTAAGCGCTGCGGCTGACCTGAGCAGCTATCAGTACTGCCCAGTCAAGATGTCGGGTAACGCGACTGTTGCCCGCGCTACCAGCGCGACCGACGTAGTGGTCGGTGTTCTCCAGAACAAGCCCGCATCCGGCGAAGCGGCTACCGTCGCTGCATCCGGCGTGACAAAGGCGCGGGTAGGCTCGACCGTTGCCGTTGGGGCGCGCGTAACCCCCAACTCCTCCAGCGAAGTGATTACCAGCACAACCGCCACGGATGCCTGCGTGGGCATTGTACTGGAAGCCCTGACCGTCGCCGCTACTCCAACCGAGACCGAGTTGGCGACCATCCTGCTGACCC
>ERZ1292629.422-Hain-H43-01um-R1-422-length-45403-cov-84_pt2 | contig 20387 bp, 46 predicted proteins | sample MGYA00564399_ERZ1292629 | MGnify/ENA primary metagenome ERZ1292629 (study PRJEB36523, sample SAMEA6512636) | groundwater metagenome | collected 2019-01-08 | study: AquaDiva: Metagenomics assemblies of 32 groundwater samples | reverse complement strand
TTATCCATAAAAAAATATGGGTGCTTTATAGTAAGTCTAGCGACATTAACTCAAATAGAACCGCCCCAAACAGCCCAGAAATTGACACAGGCGAATTGTTTTGACAATAATGGGCTACTATTATCGGAAAAGACGGCAAACGTTTTACAACTTGATTTTGGAGGCAAGACAACCGACTTAGAAATTGCTAAAAAATGGAGTGAGTGGGTGATATGTGAAACAGATCATTATAAAAAAAGTGGGTATAACCAACATTTTTATTGTTTCAACACGATAACAGGCGAGCAATACGATCCGCTCGGATCGTCGGTCATCTATCAACCAAAAACTTATAGGTTATTTAAAGTAAAAAGAAAGGAGTATATGACCAAAGAACAAGCAATCAATATGGTATATGGGATTATTGAGCCGATGTGGCGGAGAATGCACAATAACGAAGAAGTGGGAGAAGCCGGAGTAATCAATTTGGGAAAAGAAGCTAACGAAATGGTGGAGAATGCTTCACAGGGCAAAGAATGGGTGGGAGCAGGCAAAGCCGAGCAATGGTATAACGAGGAACTGGCAGGACAGATTAAGGAACTGCAAGACGATAAGATTTTACTTGGCAAAAAAGACACCACGATTGCCGAACTACAAAAAGAAAACATAAATCTAAACAAATTATATGAAAGTGAAAAAGTTAATATCAAAGTGGCTGAAAAGGAAGTGGTCAAAATTATTAAAGTTAATACGCCAATAAGTGAAGTACCAGCGGTCGAAATAATCAAAGAATTAATACGGAGGTTAAAATGGAAAAAATAAAGGAATTAGCCAAATCAATATCGTTTTGGTATACAGTGGCGCTGGCTGTTGCGTATTTGCTGGATAGCACAGATGTTGTGCCGTCAGCTTACGCCAATGCAGTTGAGATATTCACCGCACTTGGAATTTCAATTAAAAGAATTGATGGTTTTAGAAGTTAAACGACCTTGCACTTATCTATAAAGTTATCCTGTTTAGCGATATAGTCATATGCAAGGGCGAAGGGAACGCTACAACCCTTCAAACAGGATAACAGGCTCCCGCGGGAAACGCGCGCAAGCGCTGACAAGTAAGAGCATACTTCCGCGGGAAGTAATCAAAAAAGGACGACCCGTATAATCGCCCTTTTCAGTTGTCAGTGCGTAAAGCAAAGTTTTCAACAATAATATAGCAGAAAATAATATACTTGTCAAGAGAGGTGAACATCTGGTCTATTTTTAAAAAGGGAATTTTATGAGACAAAATAAACAAAAAGGAATCAGCTTTCAATTAGGTACATTTGATGAAAAAAAATTCAAGGGGCATATTATTACTACTCTATGGCGAAAATCGCAAGTTGCTTTACGCGCTAACCTGATACTCTCACAGAAAAGGCATTGCTGGCTGAGAGTATGTTATCGTTTCAATGATAAAAAATTAGGTGATAACGAAGGAGTGTATAAAACCATAAAAGATTTAAAAGAAGCATTGGCACAATTTACCGAGAAAGCTTTACTTGATTATATCTATTCATAGAAAGACGAAATCTCAGTTATTTCCAAAATGGAAATAACTTCCACAAGGGCTTGACAAACTTATCGGTATGTGATAAGATTAAATTACTTGAAAATACGGGTAGTTAGTTTGTCCACGCAAACAAAATAATTTTAGCAAAACTGAGCTGGTGCGTGGACACCAGCTCTTTTTGTTAAAATTAAGGAGAAAAATGAAAAGCGAAAAATATAATCCCGATGATCCTACAATTTGGTATAACCAATCAAAATTAAGAGAAAAAGTAGAAAAAATACGCAAAATTTTCGGAGAGCCATTCTTAATTACAAAAACAGGTGAAATGCTTTATGAAGATAGTGTTGTTATACCTGCTTTTAGACAAGGAGGTGGAGATGACCAAGAATGATCCTATTTCAAATTATTTTGTTGTAAATAGATGTTTGTTATCATCAGATAGATGGTTATCTGAACCCTTCACAAGGGGACAAGCTTGGGTTGATATGTTCGGGTTGGCTCAACATACAAAAGGTTATTTTAGAATAAGAGGAATAAGAGTAAATGTTGAAAGAGGTCAGTTAGCATATTCACAAGTAACACTGGCAAAAAGATGGCAGTGGTCAAGGGACAAAGTTAGAAGGTATCTTAAAGAATTGGAAAACAACAAAGATATAATACAGCAAAATAATGAGGTAACAACACTGATAACAATAATAAAATATGATTATTGGCAAGGAAACAATACAACAAACGATACAACAGAAAAACATCAGAAAAACATCAGAAAAACATCAAACGATACACATAAAAAGAAGAATAAGAAGAAAAAGAAAGATAATAAAGATAATAAATACATTGCGAAAAATTCTTTTCGCGAAGAATCTCAGGTCTTTTCTTTTGACCAGTGGTTAGGGGGGGTAATTGCAAACAAACAACCGCATATTGCTCTTATTGGTCGGTATCTCAAATATAAAAATGCCCAACTGGCATCTAAAAAAGTGGCAAATGATGAAATAAAAAGGTGGGTGAAGGACGCGCGGTATTTAGCCGATTTTTCAGAGGAAAGAATACAAAAAACAATAAAAAAGGTTGAAAGTAAATATCCTGATATGTGGAATTTATCAACCGTAAGAAAGGAGATTGCTTATGGATAAAATACTAAACTGGGCGCTTTCGTATTCCAACCGCGCATCTATTATCCCTGTTGGTAAAGATAAAAAACCCTTAATAAATTGGAAACCATATCAAGCCAAAAAAGCTACAAAAGAAGAAATAACCGCTTGGTGGGAAAAGTTTCCCGGTGCTAATGTTGGTATTATAACTGGTCAAATATCAAATATAGCGGTAATTGATGTGGAAAAAGGTGGAAAAATAGATGATTTACCTAAAACAGCAATGGTTCAAACCGGTGGCGGAGGTTGGCATTTGTATTACGAATACTGCCCAGGAACAGAAAATAAAACTCGTGTTAGACCTTTAACGGACATCCGTGGCAACGGTGGTTATGTGGTTGCTCCACCGTCAATTCATTCCTCTGGTAAAGAATATGTTTGGATTAGAAAAGGTAAATTACAGCCATTTCCTAAAAATCTATTTGGAATAAAATCAGAACCAACTAAATGGGACGATGTAGCGTTAGGAATTACAGAAGGACAACGAAACGAAACCGCCTCTAAATATATTGGTAAATTGATGACAATATACAGCCCTGATACTTGGGAGAATACAGTTTGGGGAACTGCCAAGATATGGAACGAAAGAAATGATCCCCCGCTTAAAGAAAATGAATTGAGGCAAGTGTACGAATCAATTCAAAGGCGCGCGGTAAAAAACGAAAAAGGTAAAATTGAGATATTAAACGATGAACTTAAAATTGTGCATATTTCTCAAACAGAACAATTGTTTAGTAGTGGTGAAAAATTCAACACACAATATTCGTCAATTGATAAAACTATTGGAGGAGGCGTGGAAGACGGCGATTTAATAATTATATCTGCTCCAACAGGATCAGGAAAAACTGCTTTGATGCAATCTTTGACTTATAATTTTACTAAACAAGGGTTGCCTTGTCTATGGTTTTCTTACGAAGTTCTTTTGCACCAACTGTGGCAAAAATTTAAAGAAATGGGATTGGATGAAAACAATGTGGTTTTTGCTCCATTCAAAATCGCTAACGGCAATATTGATTATATTAGCAAAGCTATTCAAAAAGCCAAAGAAGAATTTTATACTAAATTTATTTTTATTGACCATTTGGGGTTTTTAGTTCCAAAATTGTATGGTCAAGATATATCAAGAAATTATAGCGCGTATTTACAACAAATTTGCCGAGAATTAAAAACGATTGCTATCAACGAACAAGTGATTATTTTTCTTTCTAGTCATATGCGAAAAACTGATAACCCGTCTATAAATGATATTCGCGATAGCGCAGGAATTGCGCAAGAAGCTGATTTAGTTTTTCTTTTAAATCGTAAAACAAATGATGACGACCCGGATTATTTTGCCAAAGAAACCCAATGTATTTTGGCTAAAAACAGAAAAACTGGTCAAGGATTAAAAATCAATTTGAAAATGTTTAGTGGAAAATTTGAAGAAACATATATTATAAATGAAAGGAAATTTTAATGAAATTAGATTGCTATACTTGTAAAATGGAAATTGAACCAAAAACAAGTTTTAAAATAATGCGTAATGGAACAGAACACATTGAAGCTAGATGCCCAAAATGTAATCGTTTTTTAAAATATTTGCCTCAAAAAAAGGATACAATTGTAAATTTTGGAAAATATAAAGGATTGAAATTAACAGAAATAATAGAAAAATATCCTGATTATGCCGAATGGTTAAAAAATAAAGGTATTATGGAATTAAAAATAAAAAGATTTGAATTACTTAAAAAATTGAGAAAGGAAAGCAACCCAATCAGTCAAATTGAAATTAAATTAAAAATTGATAAATTAGAAGAAAATATGTGTTAAAAAGAACATACAAAAAGCAAGAACGGACATCACGATGCTGAGACCTTTGAGAATAAAATCAACCCTTAGCAATATCTTATTAGGGAATAGGCAAGGACTTGACAAATAATAAAATATCTGCTATAATATGTATATCAAATAAAAGGTTATCAATCCACCTCTGCCACCTATTAGGGGCAAGTTATCAAGGATATAACCGTTAATGCGTGGACTTCCTACCCGTTCCACGCGTTCGGGTAGGAGGTTTTTCCACGATTCGCCCCCTGGGGCGAGGAAAGGAAATATGAAAAGAGGAGTAAAAAAAGAGGAGATGTTAATACAGATATTGCTTCGTCAAATAGAGAAGCACTATCCAGAATGGTTAGAAGAAAAACAGCAAGAATACGCGAATGATTTGTCGCAGACTAATAATTTTCTTTGTGATGAATGCGGGGCTGAATATGTGCCAGAGTTTAGTTATGGGGATTTAGATATTTGCGCGAAATGCGATAGAAAAGCCCTCAAAGAAGGAATGGAAAAATGGGACACCTTAAAACAGGAGGCGCGATGAGCGTTCAACAGAATGACGGATACCTTGATGCGTTGTATGATGATATTTGTTTTTGGGAGGGTTTAGCTGAGAAGCAACTTAAAGATAGGAATTTGTCGGGTTGGGATTTGGCGAGAAGCAAACTGCGACAAATGAAAAAGCAATATGCAAAATGGATATACTCAACCAAAAAAATAAATATAAATGAGAAATGGAGTTAAATGGAAAAAGAAATGTTAGACACAATTAAAAATTTGTATAATCTTGAAAACGATATTGATAAAGCAATAGAAAGAGCATATCAATCAGGAAAAAGCAATGGAGTTAGAGAATATCTTGCCGAAGAAATTAAAAAATTTAAAAAAGAAGAGGAGTAAAATGGAATTTTTAGCAAAAAATTATAAATTGCCTGTATCAGGGGGCGATTACACAAGGTTCACGCAAGGCGATAATCAACTGCGAATACTGGGAAGCGCCATTGTTGGCACAGAGGCGTGGACACAGAAAATAGGCGGAAAACCAGTTAGAAAACCAATGGGCGAGCCGTTTGAAGTTGCTGAGATAGACCCTGAAACCATTAAACATTTTTGGGCGTTTCCTGTTTGGAACTATCAGACCGAAAAAGTGGAAATATGCGAAATTACTCAAAAAGGAATAATGAAAGCGATTAAAGAATTGACGCAAGACGAGGATTGGGGCGACCCCAGCCAATATGATATTGTTATCAATCGCATAGGTGAAGGAAAAGAAACCGAGTATTCTGTCCGGACTAAACCCAAAAAGGAATTGAAAAAAGAAATTAAGGAAGATTTTGAAAAAATGACGATTGATTTGACGCAATTATACAGCAGTGGCGATCCGTTTGGCATAAATAATCAGCCAGCCGTAAAGGATGACTTTTTGATGGATGCGGGGGATTTATGAGAATAGATTATCTTAAAAAAACAGAGCCAACCGAATACGAAACTACCTTCCAATCATTTCGCGCGACAATAATGCTGTTGGTTGATATAATGCTGATAGGTTTAATTTTAATTTTAATACGATGAAATATAAATATCTTAAAAAATTTACTGACTATGAAAACCAATATGAAAAAAACTTGTGAAGGTTGTGGATTTTTACTTGATACAAGAATAAATCACCAATGCGACAAAGATGTTATGGAAGATAAAGAGAGACAAAAAGAAAAAGAGTTTGAACAATGGCGTAGAAATGAGATGGATAATTTAGAAGCTGATGAAATGTTAATAAGTGATTTTTAATTAACCTAACTTAAATAGTTAGAGAAAGGTAAAAATGAAAGTAATAAAAAAATATAATCAAATGAGAAGAGACCTTGATTGTGATGTAGTTTGTGAGGGTTGTGGTAATGAGGAGACAATTAATAATGCTTATGATGACAGAAATTATTGGGATAATGTAATTCCAAATAGAGAATGTAAAAATTGCAAAAAAACAAGTAATGATTTGGGAGTAAAAATAGATTTTATTCAGACGAGATACCCAGAAGGAGAACAACACTAATTAACAACCCTTAGTGCAGGCGCCTACAACGAACTGATAAAGATAGCGGAGTTTTTGGATAGAGCGGGGAAAATTCTTATTGACACAGAAAATAAACTGACTATGAAAACCAATATGGATAAAACGGGAGAAGCCCTTAAACTAACCGCAGAGGATGTGAGGAAATATACGAAGATATTAAGTGGTTCGGAAATCCCGAATAACTCAAATGAAAAGTAATTCACCTTTTTTACAGAGTAATATAATAAAATAATGCTTCTTGTCAACTATAATTTACAAGTAAATCATTTCTATGAATAAAAATAAAATCTTGAAAGGAGAATAATATGCACAAACACCAATTTAATATAGACACTCAAATCTGTGATTGTGGAAAAACCAGAGAAAAAGAAATGTCTGTAAAACTTACTAAATATCAAAAGAAAGAACGAAAATCTTTGGAAAAATTAGCATTGCGTCTTTATAACCCGTCTTAAGTAATTTCTATGAATAAAATGAAAAGAAAACCCATTTATTTAATGATAACTATTCTATTTTTAACATTGATAATATTTACTGAAAATTACACATATTTTTTTATAGGTGGATTATATATTTTAACTATAGAAACTTATTTATACTATAGATACAAAAAATGAACCCTAAACTATTCATCCAACGATTCAAAAATGAAAAATAATGTAATAATACAAGGAGATAGTTTAGAAGTTTTGAAAACACTTGAAAGTGAAAGCGTGAGTTGTGTGGTTACTTCTCCACCTTATTGGGCATTACGATGTTATTTACCAGATGAAGTTAAGTTAAAAGATAACTTAACCAAACAAGAAAAAGAGGATATTGTAAAGGAATTGACTTTATTAGGTATTGAGAGTATAGTAAGGTAATGAGAAATAATAAAGGACAATTCAAAAAAGGTTTTACTTGGAGAAAACCTAAGCCATACTGGAATAAAAAATGGTTATTTAATGAGTATATTATTCTTGGCAAAAGCACTGGCGATATAGCAAAAGAACAGGGTTGTTTAGATACAAATATACAATATTTTTTGATTAAGTTTGGTATAAAAAGACGCTCAATTTCAGACGCAAGAAAGAAAAAATACTGGGGACAAATTGGAGTTGATAATCCAATGTGGAATAGAAAAGGAGAATTAAATCCAAGATGGCTTGGAGGGATTACACCAGAAAGGCAATCATTTTATGTTAGTCAAGAATGGAAAAATGCTTGTAGTAATACTTGGAAAAGAGATAATGCAACTTGCCAAAGATGTAAAACTAAAAAAGAAACAGACATACCATTTCATATTCACCATATCAAAAGTTTTGAGGATAAAGAATTACGAGCAGATATAAATAATCTTGTTTTGCTTTGCGAAGTATGTCATCAATGGGTTCATTCTAATGGAAACAAAAAAGATGAATACATATTATAAAAAAGATATACCAGAACATTTACAAAAGTATTTTTGCCCTGCAGAACTCGGATTAGAGCCAACTTTTCAAGAGTATATTACTAAACTATGTGATATTTTTGATGAAGTAAAACGAGTTCTAAAAAAAGAAGGCACCTGTTGGGTTAATTTGGGAGATACATATTCCGGAAACAAAGAGGGAAAAACGGATAATAAAGTTTCACAATATTTAAAAGACACAACTACAAATCTACATAAAAAAGCAACTATAACTGAAAAGTGTCTTTGCCAAATCCCTTCACGCTTTGCGATAGAAATGACAAATAGAGGTTGGATATTACGGAACGAAATAATCTGGCACAAACCAAATTGTATGCCATCAAGCGTTAAGGATAGATTCACGGTAGATTTTGAAAAAATATTTTTCTTTGTTAAGAGTAAAAAGTATTGGTTTGAACAACTACGAGCCCCCTATGGTAAGGACGAACGAGAAGCGGGATTACAAAGAGCAAGAAAGTATGGTTATTCTGGTAAAGGAACTTATCAAGATTGGTATAATAATGAACGAAAAAAAACTGATTGGGTAGCAGGGAATAAAAACCTTAAAGAGGGTATGTATGCAAGCCGGGGTCAAAGTGAAAACAAACCGCCATTATTACACCCGGACGGAAGAAACAAAAGGGCGGTTTGGTCCATCATAACTAAACCATATAGCGAAGCCCACTTTGCCACTTACCCAGAGAAGTTAATTGAACCAATGATTAAAGCAGGATGTCCAGAAGGCGGAATAGTTTTGGACCCATTTATAGGAAGTGGCACAACAGCAGTAGTCGCTAAAAAACTGAAACGAAACTGGATTGGGATTGAATTAAATAAAGATTATATAGAAATAGCAAATAAAAGAATAAACGCAATTCCGGAGGCAATGCTATGAAACTAAACATCTTCTACAAAAGATTTCGTAATGAATACCGCAAACACAAGAAATTAGGTCTGTGGGTGGTATTAAGAGTAAGCTGGATTAAGTATAAGCACGATCTGAAACAGGTTAAATATCCAGCAATATTGACAAAATAAAATAGTTTGTTATACTATGTATAGTGTTTGGACTTTCTTGTTAGCTTGCTGGATATGAAATTGAGGTGCGTTCCCTCCTTCGCATCTCGTTTGTATCCGGCAAATTAAAAAGAAATATGAAACAAAAACAACTTATCGCTCGTATTCCAGAAAAATTACATCAGCAGTTTTTTCTGCAATGTCAATTAGACGGCTATCATATGAGCGAGAAGATCCGCGAACTAATAAGAGAATTTTTGAAGGAGAGAGATGATGCGATTCATTCTTAGATTTTTTTATTGCGGGGACAAAAAAGAAGAATTGGGTTATAAACCGCCTAGCTGTGTTTGGCATTGGCTAGACTATATATGGGCGGTTTTCAAAATTAAAATAATAAAATAATTAACCCCGTTTAACGGGAGAAAGGAATAATATGTCGGAAGAAAACAAATTGATAGTTGGAATTATCGTAGGGATATTGTGTTTTGTTATAGTTTTAATGTTTTTATTCCCAATTTATACCAGGTATCAAAAAAGAGCCGAAGCTAATAATGAAATATATGTTATAGAATTGGTCAGTAAATCAACCCAACAAAAAATAGAAGTAGAAAAACAGAAAGCACAAGTTAGAGTAGAGGAAGCAAAAGGGATAGCTGATAGCCAAAAGATTATTGACCAGTCCTTAACGGAAAACTACTTGCAATATATGGCAATTCAAGCCCAAGAGAAAATGGCAGGAAGCCCTAATCATACCCAGATTTATATACCCGTAGGAAATAATGGTATCCCTTTGATAAAAACAATAGAATAATAAAATAAGTGTTTATGTTATTTAAAAAAAAATACAAATTTGCGCCGGGAGATATTGTAAAACAAAAAATAACAGGATTTAAGGTCGTTTTACTTAGTCATAATTGGTTATTAGACCAGGGGGATGTTGGTGAATGGAACGGAAAAATGTGGGTTATGACTAATAAAAATACAGGATACTGGGAAAAAGGTAATTTTTTTGAAAGCGAATTAAAATAAATTAAGATAATGGCATTTCCAAAAAAAAATATATTAAGGGCAATCGGATGGAAAGATATGGGTTGGACAGCGAAAACCATTGAAAATGGAAGATATGTTGAGATGAGACACGAATTTTGCGGAAACAGACTAAAAATTGGCAAAGAAAAAGATATTATTTTTAGATTTTGTTCCGTCTGTATGGTTCGAATAATGAAAGAAAATTAAATTATAGGGGTATCGGATGCGGTTGACCCCACAATATGAAAACAATCTTATTGTTTATCGCCTGCTATACAACTATCGTTGCCACGCCACTACAACCAGAACAGATACAATTCAAATCATATCCTTTGACTGAGACACAAAAAAAGGAAATTATTTTAAGAGAAAGTGATTATGAAAAAAAACTTAGAGAACCCATTCCGCGCGACAAGACCCCCAATCGCTACACTCAGGACGAGATTAAAACGCTCATTAGACAAGAAGTTGAGAGGCAAGGTGGAAGTGTACAAGATGTTGCCACCGCGCTGGCGATTTCAGAATGTGAAAGCGGAAATAATTATTTGGCGAAAAATCCTAATTCAAGTGCAAAAGGTGTGTACCAAATTCTTGATAGCACTGCTGTTGCTTGGGGTGTTGTGGATGTTTATTCGCCTGTTGATAATTGTCGTGGAGCGATAAAACAAATTGTAAAAGGAAATTTGAAGCCTTGGAAGGTAAGCGAAAATTGCTGGAAGAATAAAATATGAAAATAGAAAAAAATTGGAAGAAATTGAAAAAGTATTTATTGTTAGTTCATAAAGAATATAGCGAGCGAAACGGGTTGCCATATTGTAAGAACTGTTCTGTTTCTTTTGACGAATTAGTAAAAGAAATTGAATATATCTTTATAAAAAAGTCGCCTTAGCCCAAAAGGTAGAGGCAATCGGACGGAGAAAAACGATCCCCTGAGGATAAAAGACTCCATACCCCCGATGCAGTCTGGGTTCAAACCCCAGAGGCGACACCACGCATAGCACTTTTACAAGGAGGGAGAAAATGAAAAGCCCGTTATTTACTTGACATATACATTTAACGGCAGACGATACGAAATGGCAAAAGCTCCTAATGAGTCTTTATGGCTAAACACCTATAATTGGAAAAGCGACCATTTTGCGTTTAAGGAAGCTGAGAGGTTGTGGGGAAGTTTAGAAGAGGCGAAAATCCAAGCCAAACATATTATTATTACTGATTTGAAGCATAGGAAAGAATTATGAATTGGCGAAAGCGAAAAATGCTTATCTGGAAAAGGAGGAAGCGAAATGACAATCAACGATGTAATGCTTTTGTCCATAGAAAAAAAGGGAAAGAAATTCGTTTTGCACAACCGAAATGGCTCATATTGGCTGTCGCGTTTAGAGAATGTCGGTACATTAGGATTGCCTAATTGGCGTTATGAGGACACAAAGAAACTTCACGCTACTAAAATGAAATACGCTGTCCGACAAATGGATTTAGAAATTGCGCGGGTATTTTCTCTTACACCTTGACTTTGGGGGCGTTAGTTAATCGTATGATTATCTTTCGCCCCACTTACATAAATTAAAATGACGGTAGCAAAATCGTTGTAGATCAGGACAAACACGAACTAGGGCTTAGAGCACATTCACAATGCTTGTGGGTGTGCTTCCTGGGTCGGGACAAAATCTGTTCATTGTATAAATAAATCCTCTTAATTGAGGAGAAAGGAATAATATGAAAATAGAAACTTTGAGAAATATAAGAATTTTTTTACAAAGAGTTCAATTGTCCGGGCAGGAAGCGCTTGCTTTTATTCAGATGATCAATGAGATTGAAGCGGAAATCGTGAAACAAGAGCAAGAATCAAAAAAAGATGTGGCAAAGAAGGAAAAATAAATACGGAAATGTCAGGCAAGGCGGATACGCTAGCAAAAAAGAATATCAAAAATCCCAAGAGTTAATTTTATTGAAAAAAGCGGGCGAGATATTTGATTGGCAATCGCAGGTTAAGATTGAATTGCGGGGCGAGAATAAAACAAGAGTATGTAATTATTTCTGCGATTTCTTGGTTATTCATAATAACGGGGTAAAAGAATATATTGAGATAAAGTCCAAAGCAACGAAAACCAGTATATGGCGATTAAAGTGGAAATTGGCTAACGATAAATTTCAGAAGGGAATTAAGAAGAGTAAAATAAAATTAACCATAGAAGAATGATAAAATATAAACCGACTAACAAGCAATTAAATGATTATATCAAAGATATTGAAAAAAAATTAACAGAGTTTTGGGTGGCATATCAATTAGCAGAAAAACAATCTAAAATAATACTTACAAATTCAAATATTGATTGGAACAAATTCAAAAAAGAAATAGAAGTTCAAGTTTATGGGTTAGAAGATAAAATAATTTTTATCAAATCTTTATTATGACAAGCCATAAAACAAAACCAAGAAGGCTTCATTATAGCGCTAAAATGGAAAAAGGAATTAGAAATTATATTGCGCAAGGTGGAAAACATTTGAAAAAAGCCCTTGTTGATGCTGGATATAGCAAAAAAACCCCGACGACAGCAGTTACTAAAAGACCTTCTTGGAGTAAATTATTAACTTTTTATCTTCCTGACGATATGATGTTAAAAACTCATTGGGAGGGATTAAAAGCAGAAAAAACCATTATCGGAAAAGACGGAGAAATAATTGATAAACCAGATTTTATGGCACGCGCCAAATACTTAGAATTAGGTTATAAAATAAAACATAAATTAGCGATTGATAGTGGAAAAGGCAATACAACAAATGTAGCAGTAATTATAAAACATAATATTCCCGACACCAAAGAAGAGGTAAAAATAATCAACTAATAAAATGATTTCTATACAAGATTTGCTTAAAGAATTAAATCAAATAATTGAAATGAAATCCAAGCAATCTAGTATAGAAGGTATGAACTGGGAAGATGTCGCCCAAGAATTACGAATTGAGGTATGGAAAAAACAGAAACATTTCTATAATGGAAAATCATCTCACAAAACATTTGCTAATTTGATTTTTAGAAATAAAATTATTGACCTTTATCGGAAGCATAATAGGCTTTCCATTTCTTTTTATGAAGATTGTGCTGTTTGGGAATATTCTTCGGAAAAATTAACCTTTTAGCCAGAAATTCATCAACGCACCAATTAAAGAATTGCGACATTGTCGCTTTGTCCCATATTTCTCTATGGAAATCATTTTTTTTGTATATATCTATATCAAAAGTTATTCTTGTCAGTTGCAATCTTTTTAATCGTTCGGAATGTTGCAAGTTCATTTCAGCCTTGTAGAGAAATGGTTCTATCATTTCTCTTTCTTCTTCTTCTAACTCCTCCTCTGCCTCTTTTTCTAATTGAATAATTTTAGTTTCATAGTCAAACTTTTTTTTCATTAAATCTATATTTATTTATTTGTTTTGTTAATCTTTTAATTGATTGCTGGCTTCTTGGATATTTTCCCGCAGTTTTACTCCCTTTCTTAAACCAAAATTTTCGCCCTTTTTTGAGATTTTCTATTGTTTTATTTTCAAAGACTTTTTTAGCTTTTAATTTTCGTAAATCCTCTGGCAGGATACCTTTTTTTGTATCTAATCCAAATTCTTTTTTATATTCTCTTGTTGTCATTTTATGGGTTTGATAAATATGCAAACCTACTTGACGATATTTTTTCTCACAAATTTTGCAAGGGATAAGTGGCAATCCGCTTTCAAGTAATTTTTTTTGCCACTGTTCCCGTTGCCATTCGTTGTAATTTTTCATTTATTTTCAATTAAATTTTTAATTATTTCTAATGTATCAATTTTTGCCCTTTCTTTTTCAATAATTTTAGATACTCTTTGTTTGGTGATACCAAATTGTTGGGCTATTTTCTTCATAGTATTCAAGCGACCTCTGGTTAAATATCGTGCATAAATCTTTATATCACGAGAGCGATAATATCTCCTACTTCTCATCTTACATTTTCGTTCCATAGTTCTATTATTTTATCAGCAATTTCTTTTTCAAAATTGCCTAGTATTTCTCTGCCGTTCTCTTCTTTGGGATATACACCAACTAATTCTTTTCCGTCCACCAGCGAGATAACTATATCTCTTGATAATTTTATTTTTTGTTTCATTATTCCTCCTCTCTTATGTTGAGTTCAGCATCTTTCTCAATATCTCCGTCAATTCTAACTACATATTTTGTTTTGTTGTTTATAACTCCTTCCCTACCGCTCTTGCCATTGTGCGACCACTTGTAATAAGTGTCCGTAAGATATTCTGCTCCTCCGTTTGTTTTGTGATAATACAATCTCATAATTTCCTTTCTTTTTTATTGTTTTAATAAATCTGATAATTGTTCCTTTAAATCGTCTAATATGCCTTTGTCTTGCCATCTGATAAATAGTTTTTTAGGTATATCGCAGTTTTTCCAATCTATATTTAAATCATAATCATATTCAGTATTGCTATATAAATTGTCCATAAATTCGTTATATTGATAATTGACTTTATATTCTTTTTTTCCATAAGTGATTACAAAATATCCTTTTTCAACTTTATTTCTATATTCCCCCATAATAACTTTGTTCTTTATGCTAATTATTGACATTTGTTTCCATTTCTTTTGTTATTTTTTTAGCCTGTTGGTTTAATTCCCATAAATCCTCCACAATATCATCAATACTTGAACCAAAATTGACACCGTGGTCAAAAATAATTCCATAATTGTTTTTAGGATATGCACGGGCTTCAATCCAAAAGTCGCTTCCGCTTTCAATATCTTGTAAAGATAAAAACCAACCGTCTTTTTGATAAAGCACTCTGTCATTAAATTCAATGATTTTTAAGTTTTCTCCAAATTCATCTAAATCTTTTAATTCTCTTTTAGCTAAGAGCAATAATTCTTTTTTTGTCATAATTTTATATTAAGTTTTTTGGTTAATTCATCATCATTTTTGGCGATTAAGCTATCACATTCAGGGCAATAGTATTTAGATGAGATAGCATCTCCATAATCTCTGTGTTGATAATTGTCATCAATTTCTTTGTTATCATTCCACCAAACATCGTAATAAGCGTGTTGTAATCTATCCTCTATCACTCCTTCAATTTCTTTTTTACATAAGGGGCATTTTGTTATATTTTTCATAATGTTCTTTTTATTTTGTTTTTGTTAAGTAATAAATTAAAGTCAGTAAAAATAGATAAGCAATAAATGCGGACGGGTGGCTATCTTTTTTCATTGATTACCTCCGTTTCTTCATAGATTGACCATAGGGCGTTATAAATTTCTGTTTGCAAAATATCTAAATCATCACTCGGGAATATATGGTCATATTTTTCTAAAATTGACCCAGCTAAATCCCAAAATCCTCCCGCATATTTTTCATCAATATCTCTTGTTAATTTCCCCAATTTTATTTGTTTGATTATGTTTTTCATTTTAATAATCTATATTTTTTTCTTGTAAATCGCCACTATTAGCATAAGCTATGCCCATAAATCCCATACTGGGTTCATCATATTTGATACGAAATTGTAAATCGGGATATTGACGACTAGCTTCTTTGAAAAATTCAAGTGGAGGCGACCAAGCACTATCAAAATAATACTCAATTATTCCTTCATCTTGATAGTTAATATATGCTTCTATATCCCATTTAGTTCCCCAGTTTTGTATTCTCCAATCCCACCATTCCTCGCCTTTTTCAGCATATCCTTTGCCGAATGTCTTTTTTACTTTTATTTTTGAATAATCTGGTTCAGGATAAATTTTAGCCAAAGATAAAGCAGTTTTTTTGGTTTTCGCTTTTTTAATAAACTTCTCTAATTGTTTTGCGTCCCCTGTAATTGTCAGGGTATTTTCACACCAGTTTGGCATTTTACTCCTTTCTATTTTATTTTTTTCTTTTTACAAACTCTTTGCACAAGTATTATTTCTGTATGTCCATAATCGGGATAATACTTTGTGCCAAATGTTATGATTTGCCAAATCATTTTTAGTTTTTTGCTTAATTTCATATTATATTCTTTCTAAAATAAACTTTTTGCTTTCATCATCGACCATTGATAAAAGTTTTATTTGGTTGTTTTGGTCAAACATCGCCACTATGCTTGGTGCTTGGTAATAATCAGTATAATTATTTCTGTTCATAATTTTATTTTTTTAGCTAATTTTTCCAATATACTTGTATTTTTAAGTGTATTTAGTTTTGATAAATCAGGGTTTTTAGCAATAAAATTAAATAAAGTATTTGGTTGTAATTTTTTTAATTGTTTTTTATTTTTAATGAAATATAGCCAAAAATCTGCTGTTATTTTTATTTGAAAAATTTTAAAACATTTTGAGACGATTTTTAATTCTTTTTTGGTTAAATTGTTGATAATCAATGTTTGTTTATTAAAATTATAATCAAAGAAAATACAGGTATTATTGCATACAATTAAATGGTTATCACTTTTTACAATCCAGTATTTTTTATCAGCGTGTATCCATTCTATTTCTAAATCAAAATATGCCAGTGATAAAATTTTGAAATTTTCGTGGATATATTTGCAAGTGTAATCATCTGTTTTAATCCTAAATTTTTCAATCATTATTTTGTTCATTCTAACTCCTTTTGTTCGCATATTAAATTTTCAATTTCTAATTCTTTATATTGTAATGTTTCCAGTTTGTTTTGGGCTTTATTTAATTTCTTTTGTTTTTTACGGGCGTTTCCCATTTCTAGGTCAAAAATTCTTTTTTGTGTTTCAATTATTTCTACTCGTATTTTATCTAATTCTATTTGTAATTCTGTTTCGTCCATATAATAAATATCATTATGAAAAAAATAATTATTTGTATAGTGGTAGCCACTTGAAAATTTAACTGATTGCTCGGATATTTGCCATTTTTGGAAGTCAAAGCGATATAAGATATTTTCCGCTATTTGCAGTTTGCCTTTTTCACTGGCAATTTCCAGTAATTGAGAATTGAAGTTTATATTTAATGGACTGCTTGAATTGCGACCATACCATAAAGCGATTTGATTGCCTTTTAAATCAGTTTCAAGGGTAATAAAAGCGATTGCTCCTTGTGATTTTATTTCTTTTTGTTTGCCAGTAATATACTGGGTTATATCAATCGCCAGTATTTCGCTATCATTAAATCTGCCGTCTTTTTGTAAAGATGTTATTTTATAATTTTTTGAGTATTCCGCAAAAAGCGTGTCATCGTTGGTAATCCAGCCATTGTGGATAGTGTAAAAAATACGATTGTCAATTTCAATTTTGAATGGGTGGCAAGCGTTTTTTATATTTTCAGTTGAAGTGGGTTGGCGATGGTGAAACAAGCAAAAATTGCTTCGGTTAAACATTAAATCAGTTAAGATTGCTTGTTCACTGGTCTGTTTGAATACTTTAATTTTATTGTTGGGGTAAGTAATCAAACCAAAACCTTCTGTTCCCCTAGTTCTTTGGTTAATATAAGAAAATAAGGTTTTATGATTGACAATGCCTTTTTTTTGATAATTAAATACAATTCCGCACATATAATTTATATTTTTAGATTTGACAAGGTTGCGTATGCTTTATTGAGCGTTAAAGTTTTGTTTTCTACTTTGGTTTTAATATATTTAATAACATCGGGTTTATATTTTTCATAAGTTTGAGTAATTTGATTAAAATTATTAAACATTCCTGATAATTCTCTGTTATTGGTAATTTGTTCTGCCAGTTTTTTAGTTCCACGATATTTTTCAGAGTAGTATTTTAATGTTTTTACAATTATGTTTAAATAGTTGTAAATGCGTTCAGGTTGTGAAAAACAAGGGTCAAACACACGATATTCCAAACAAGTATTATTGTGAGTATAAATAGCAGAATACTTGGTATTTGGTGAAATTTGCGGAGTTCTATAATCTAATTCTCTGGTTGTGCCGTCCCCTCGTGAGCCAGAAATAAATAATAAGGGTAAAAATTCAGCCTGCGTTTTAATAAAATTGTTTATTCTTTTTGTTGGTAATTGTTCATCAGAGGGATATTTTTTTTGTGTCATTAAAGTAATATGTAGCCCTGCATTTTCAGTGTTAAAATCATTGCCTAATCGTGCAAACTTTTCAATGTATTCTGATAAACATTTGATATTTTTTACATTGATTGTCAATGTTAATTCAGTATCAACTGAGCTGTCATTGTAAAATTGTGAATATAAAATCGCCTTTTTTGCTTTTATAGATATGATGTTAAAAAAAGTGTTTTCGGTATTATCAAAATTGTCTTCGTTGGTTTCGTAATCGCCGTCGCATTCAGAGCAAGTATAATTTCCCTCACCATTGCATTCTATGCAATTTATTTTTCCATTTCCTTCGCAATTATTGCAAAGTTGTTGTGATATTTCGCCATTGTCTATCTGTTCAATTTGTCTGTTTCCTTCGCATATTCCGCAGGTAATTTTTCCGCTTGCGTCGCATTCAGAGCAATCTTGATAACCTTCATCGCAATAATCACAATATGAAGTTTCGGGGTGAGTATTGGCTTCTAATTCAATTTTTAAAAAGTGAAAGTTATTTTGTTGCAGAGCTTTGATGATTTTGTTATGTTTTAGCATTATGTTTTTGTTATGTTTTTAGGGTTTGATTAACTTATGCGATACGATTAAGCCCTTATTGGATTGATATAATTGCTGATGTGCATATAATCATTTTCTAGCAATCCTTTTTCTTTTATTGTTTCTGCGAATGCGATTTGAGCTTCATTGACATCGTCATATATCTCTGGGTCTCTTACACCTTCATAATCGTCTGCGTAAAAATCAAACGCCGAAAAATCTCCGCCTATAATATGTGCTATTTCACTTTTGTTTTTACTCATTTTATTTCCTTTTTTTATTATATTTTGGTACTTTGAGCCGTTATTATAGGCGGTTATGCCGACGACTCAGCAAGCATAACCGCCCTGAGCGTCTGTTATTCTAAGCAATCTAACGCGTAAAAACTGACTATCTTGTCAAGTTCCTTTTCTGTTAGTTGCACCTCTTCGTACACGCCCCAGTCCGCCCAATAATAAACTCCTGATATTGCTTCATAGTCTTCCATTTCAATTTTAAATCCGTCCGCATCACCTCCCCACGATAATTCAATTTTGATTAGTTTTGTTTGAGTTATGCCAAGCGGTTCTCGGTATTCGTCATCAGCCTGTGGGTCATCTTTTGAGTTTAAATAATCAATAGTAGCCAATTCAAGTTTAGCCCTTTTATGAGCGTATTCTTTAAGTTCTTGCGGTGTTGAGTTTGCTTTTCTAGTCGGTTGGTCGCCTATTTCATCATATAGTTTGTTTAACTCTTTTTTTGTCATTTTGTATCACCTCCTATTATATTTTTATTATGTTTAATTTTACTTTATTATTATCTATCACAAATGAAATTTTTTTTACTATACCATTAGAAAAGATTGAAATGGTAGGAAAAATTCCCTTTTTAATACCTTTGTTGTAATAATGAATTAGATAATTGTATAATTTGATTTTAAGGTAATCACCTTGAATGTTTTTAGTTATTTTTTCAATTTCAGGTATGGCTAGTTTTCTATATTGAAGAGGGATTTTTTTGTTTATTTGATACCAGTCTAATTTATAATAATCTTTTAGCATTATATTTTTATAATTTGATAAGTAGTAAGAAAAAACCTAATAAAACGAGGAATATCAAGAAAACCAATACCGCAAGGGGTGTATTTTCTTTATATTCGTTAGGTTTTTTTAGGTAATCAATGCGTTGCATTTGTTGGTGTTATGTTTTTATGATTTGCCATTTATTGCAAGCCGTTTAACTATTATATAGAGTAGTTAAACAGCAAGCAATAACGGCGGACTAGCAGAGAGCATAAACTTAGACCGATTAAGCCAATTATTATAATTTAGTGCTTGGGTGTTATGCTTTTGTTGTATGTTTTTCAAAGTGTATAGATATATTATAGCAAATTTTAGAAAGTTTGTCAATAGTTGAACCTGTTATGGTGGCAATGTATTGCTATTTGGATTTTAGATTTTATTTTCCCGTTTGTAAAAATGGGGGTTGGTATGGGGTTTTGACAAGGTTTGTTGTTAATTTTTCAAACCTGTTCCAACCTGATACACTTTATTTGCAAAATCAGTAGAATACTTGATCAATCTAGCGTCTCACATTGCATACACGCATTACAGCTCAATTTTGAGCGTTTTAATCTGTTATATTCGCATTATTCTTTGATATTGATACTGTTAATGTCGCACATTATACCTTGTGCGACGCACGAATTTATATGCAATATACACCCCCCCACCCCCATAATTTCGTTGTGAAATTTTATATATACACTCCCGAGT